>OGCQ01002078.1_pt1 | contig 21645 bp, 14 predicted proteins | sample 1570161 | NCBI WGS metagenome assembly OGCQ01 (sample SAMEA4384402, study PRJEB24528) | human gut metagenome
ATCACTGGAGATGCCATGAGGATTCCACAGCAGAGAATCCGGAAAGCAAGATGTACGCCTTTGACGCAGGCGCACGTGCCATTAAAGCTCATTATGACAGGATCGGTGTTCCGGTAGAGATCGAGAAGGGCGAGTATCTTGGTCTTTACCGCACGAAATTCCTCTGGGAGGAAAAACCGCTGATCTCCATTATCATCCCGAACAAAGATCACATCGATGATCTGAAGAGATGTATTGATTCCATCGAAGAAAAAGCGACTTACCGCAATTATGAGTATGTGATCGTGGAGAACAACAGTACGGAAGATGAGACATTCGCTTATTATAAAGAGCTGGAAGCCTCCAATCCGAAGGCTCATGTGGTGTACTGGGATGGCATTTTCAACTATTCCGCCATCAACAATTTCGGTGCTTCTCATGCCAAAGGTGAGTATCTGCTTCTTCTCAACAACGATACGGAGATCATCAGTCCGGACTGTCTGGAACAGCTTCTGGGATACTGTATGAGACCGGATGTTGGAGCTGTGGGAGCGCGTCTCTATTATGAGGATGATACTGTGCAGCACGCAGGTGTGGTCATTGGTTTCGGCGGCATTGCGGGACACTGCTTTGTGCAGCAGAAGAGGGACGCTACGGGATACTGCCACAGGATCATCTGTGCCCAGGATTACAGTGCGGTGACAGCTGCCTGCATGATGGTAAAACGTGAGGCTTTTGACAAGGTTCACGGATTAAGCGAAGAATTCCAGGTTGCTTTTAATGATATTGATTTCTGCCTCCGTCTTGGAAAAGCCGGATATCTGGTTGTGTACAATCCTTATGCGGAGCTTTATCACTATGAGTCCAAATCCAGAGGTCTTGAGGATACGCCGGAGAAAGTGGCAAGATTTAACCGTGAGATCGCTTCCTTTGAGAAGCACTGGCCGGAGATCCTCCGTGACGGAGATCCTTACTATAACCCGAACCTTACACTGGAGAGTCAGGATTTCTCTCTGAAGCGGATATAGGAGGAACTGATCTTGGAAAAGAAAAAAATCTGGAAAGAAGAACGGTTTCAGGTGCTGGTTCTTGTCCTGGCAGCATTTCTGCTTTTGACTGCATGGGCATTCATGCAGCCGCTGGGAGCGGGCCCCGATGAAAAAATGCGCTACATGGTGGCACAGTATCTTCATAAACATCCGGGAAAACTTCCTCTCGGAGATGATCCTGCCATCCGGGATGCCACCTGGGGAATTTCCTATGCCTATTATCCCATTCTTTCCTATATGGTATCTGCTGTATTTATGGGAATTGCAGGTCTGTTCCATGCTTCTGCCGACGGACTTCTCCATGCGGCAAGAATGGCAGATGTGCTTTTTGTGACCGGATCTGTGTATTTCGTTGTGAAAGCATCCGAAAAGCTTTTCCCAAAAGAGGGAAGATGGCTGTTTGCGGCGCTGGCAGGTTTTATGCCACAGGCACTGTTTTTGGGAACTTATGTAAATACGGATTCCCTGGCACTTTTGTCTATGGGAATTATTCTGTATTCCTGGTCCTGCTATCTGGAAGAAGGAGACTGGAGTTTCAAAAACTCGATCCTGCTGGCTGTTGGCATGGCAGTCTGCGCGTTGTCCTACTATAATGCCTACGGCTGGATCTTATGCAGCTTTCTGTTTTTCTGCCTGACAGTCCTTCTGTGCAGGGAAGAACCGGTAAAACAGAGAATCGCTTTTCTGTTTCGAAGAGGAATCGTGATCGCGGCAGTAACCCTTGTTTTATGTGGCTGGTGGTTTGTCCGGAACGCCATTCTTTATGACGGAGATTTTATCGGAAGAAAAGCCTGTGCAGAGTGTGCGGAGAAATATGCGGCCATTGATTACCGGCCGTCCAGATATCCAACACCGGAGAAACTGAAATGGACATGGAAGGATATTCTTCTGTATCAGGACCCGGGCTGGAACCATAACTGGTTACTGACAGTTCTGGTAAGTTTTATCGGAACTTTCGGACTGATGCAGATCTATATGCCTTATGGTGTGAGCAAGGCATATTTCCTGTTGTTCGGGATCGGTGGCCTTGGAGTATTGTCCATGCTGGGAATGTTTTATCCGAAGAAACGTACTGTCGTAAAAGAACGGAAAACATCAGGCACTGAAAAACTGAAGATAAAAACAGTGACTGTGTCCAATAAATGGGACAGAAAAGGAATCTTCCATCTGCTGATGATCCTTCTGATCCTGATCCCTGTGGGATTGTTCATGTATTATGTATATTACAGTGACAACCAGGCACAGGGACGTTACATCATGCCGGCACTGTATCCGGCCATGTATTTTGTGACAGCGGGCTGGAACCGTCTGCTGGAACGTTTTGTAAAAAAAGAAAATATCAGAATGTGGATCTACCGGGGCTTAAGTGCACTTCTGGTAGCTTCGCCGTTTTTGTGCTATATCTTCCTGGTGGTTCCGTTTTATCGCTGATTTTCCGAGGGGAAAATCGAAATTGACAATAAAAAAATCCCTCCTGTGTATCCGGATATGACCGGTACACAGGGGGGATTTTTTAACCAAATCAAGTAAGTCCCCTGCTTCAATCGCGAAAAGCAATAAGCAGTGGGTGGGGGACTTGCATATAAAATGTGATGCAGATCAGGAGCGGATAATCCTGATCATACGCCACAGAAGCAGGATCAGGATCAGGAGGCCGGCGCCGCCGATCACAAAATAAGGAATTGGAGAGCGGGATTCTGAGTAAGCTTTTGCGGCATCCATATTGTCATCATTTTCCTGAACCTCTGCGGTAGTGCTTTCTGTGGAGGTGTCTTCCACCACTGCAGTTCCCACCTGAGCTCCGCCAAAGGAATAGGTGCGGAGAATCTGGCCATCGGATTCCGTATCTTCCGTAGTAAGATCATCCGAAGTTGCACCGGACGGAACCATTACGGTACCTCCGGACAGAATGTGGAAATCTTCTTCCGAAAGATCCAGAAGCTGGAAATTGGCAAAACCGTAGTCCATAAGAGTAACCGCTTCATTGGCTGTCTGTCCGGTCGCTCCGTTCATAACAACACAGATCAGTGTGGTGCTGTTGCGTTCAGCCGCAGTTACCAGGACGCTTCCGGAAGTAGTGGTAGTACTCTCACGTCCGCCGATACAGCCCTGGTAATAAGTGGCGGAAGTCGGATTTGTCATGGAAAAGGAACTGGTGAGGTTTCTGGCACCGCCGGAAACATTGGTGGCCGGTATGGTATAGGAAGTGGCTCCGGAAATTGTCCGGAAACTGTCATTGCTGATTGATGCCTGCATGATCAGAGCCAGGTCGTGGGCGGTGGTGTGCTGATTATCGTCCGGAAGACCGGTAGGATTGGTAAATACGGTATTGGTACAACCAAGTTCCTGGGCGCGGTCATTCATTTTCTGGACAAAAGCATCCACAGAACCGCCGATCTGTTCTGCAACCTGAAGGGCAATATCATTGGCAGAAGCCAGCATGATCGCATAGAGGCACTGCTCCATGGTAAAAACTTCTCCGAGCTGTGAGGAAATATGGGCGCCTCCGTCGGTGACACCGGATACACCGGTTTCTGTCATTGTCACCTGATCGGTTAACTGGCTGTTCTCCAGCGCCAGAAGGCAAGTCATGATCTTAACTGCGCCGGCAGGGGAGAGCGCGGTATCCATATCTTTGGCGTAGAGAATGGTATCGGAAGAATCTTCCATGACTACGGCAGATGCGGAAGTGATCTCAGGTCCCTGTGGCCATCCGCTGATGGAGTTGGTTGTAATACCGGATGTGGCGGCAGCAGCGGTTTCTTCTGTGGCGAAAACTGGAGTCTGGAACACCATGGAAGCTGAGATCCCAAAGGCCAGAAGCGCCGCGGTTATTCTTGATTTTTTCATAATATATGGTACTCCTGTATAAAAAATAATTCTTATGTAAGCAATACATACGTAAATGTTACTGTTCACTCCGTGACCAGCAACACGTAAGCACAGTATAACACACTTTCTCTCTTCCTTGCAAAAAAAATGCGGTAATGTTAAAATACGTTTATCAAATTGAGTAATACGGAGAAAATATATGAGTAAAGATGATTCCACAGGAAAGATTCAATGGGACAGGCTTGTGAAGAAGCTTTCTCCCTATACAGTACAAAAGGGCTTGAGATACCTGAAGCATTACGGACTGAAAGAATTCTGGATCAGGCTTCATGAACGCTTTGAGCCGGAAGAAGTTCCCTACGGACCGTGGTATGAGGCATACAGGCCAACCGAAGAGACTCTTGAGAAGCAGCGAAAGAGGAAATTTCCGGATGGCCCGCTGATCAGTATTGTAGTGCCTGCATATCTGACACCGGAGAGGTTCTTAAGACAGATGCTTGATTCTCTGCTTGCCCAGACATATCAGAACTGGGAACTCTGTCTCGCAAATGGCAGTCCGGAAGATCCGGATATGCAGCTTGTACTGAGATCCTATGCAGAGATGGATAAAAGGATCCGCTATGAAGATCTGAAGGAAAATCTCGGTATCGCTGAGAATACCAATGCAGCCTTTGCCATGGCAAGAGGAGATTTTATCGCACTTCTGGATCATGATGATCTGCTTGCACCCAATGCTCTGTATGAGATCACAGCTGCACTGGAGGAACATCCGGAGGCAGATGTGATCTATACCGATGAAGATAAGGTCACAACAGATCTGTCCGAGCATTTTCAGCCTCATCTGAAACCGGATTTTAACCTGGATCTCTTAAGATCCAACAATTATATCTGTCATTTTCTGGTTGTGAGACGTTCGGTTGTACAGAAAGCCGGAGGTTTCCGCAGAGAATTTGACGGAGCGCAGGACTATGATTTTATTTTCCGCTGTGTGGAACAGGCACGTGAGGTCATTCATGTACCGGAGATTCTTTATCACTGGAGAACCCACAAATCATCCACAGCAGATAATCCGGCAAGTAAAATGTATGCTTTCGAAGCAGGAAAGCGTGCCATTGATGGAAACCTTGCACGTACCGGAACCCCGGGAACTGTGGAGCATACCCCGGATTTCGGATTTTACCGTGTGAAATATCCGGTGCAGGGAGAACCGCTGGTGTCTATTATCATCCCCAACCGGGAAGAAAAAGAGACCCTTCAGGCCTGTGTGGAATCTATTTTTGAAAAAACTACCTATAAGAATTATGAGATCATTATTGTGGAGAACAACAGCAGTTCCGAGGAGATATTCCGTTACTACCGGAAACTTTCCCAAGACCCGAGAATCCGTTTGCTTCGCTGGAAAAAGGAATTCAATTATTCCGCAATCAATAATTTTGGAGTACGTCATGCGAAAGGAGATTATCTCCTTTTCCTGAATAATGATGTAAAAGTAATCAATCCGGACTGGCTTTCGGAAATGCTTGGCGTCTGCCAGCGGCCGGAGGTGGGAGCCGTCGGTGCCAAATTAATTTATCCGGACAACACTATCCAGCATGCGGGATGTGTCATCGGAATGGGCGGCATTGCGGGACATATGTTTGTAAATATGCCGGCGGAACGTACCGGATATCTGCATAAGGCATCCCTTCTGCAGGATATGAGCTGTGTGACAGCGGCCTGCATGATGATGAAGAAAAATGTTTTTCTGGAAGCCGGCGGCTTTACAGAAGAACTTGCGGTGGCGTTTAATGATGTGGATCTCTGCCTGAAGGTGAGAAGTCATGGACATCTGATTGTTTATGATCCGTACGTGAAACTTTACCATTACGAGTCCAAATCCAGAGGAGCAGAGGACAGTGAGGAAAAAGTCCGCCGCTTCCAGTCGGAAATCGAATATATCCGTTCTCACTGGATGGAGATCCTAAAAAACGGAGATCCGTACTATAACAAAAATCTTTCTCTGTCAAAATGGAATTATTCCCTGAAGCCTCTTCCGGGAATGGGAAAGAAGAAGGGATGAACCAATGCAGGAAGTATCAGTAGTCATACCGAATTTTAACGGAATGGCATATCTGGATGGCGTACTCTCAAGCCTTGAGAGGCAGACCATCCGCAATTTTGAAGTTATACTGGTGGACAATGGCTCCACAGATGGCAGCTGTGCTTTTGTTTCCGCGGAATATCCGTGGGTTCACATGATCCAGCTTCCGGAAAACTACGGATTCAGCAGAGCTGTGAATGAGGGAATTCATGCGGCACGTTCACCGTATGTTCTGCTTTTGAATAATGATACGGAAGCAGAACCGGATTTTCTGGAAGAGATGGTAGCGACCCTCAGAAGACATAAAAAAGCTTTTTCCTGCCAGGCAAAAATGATCCAGCTTCATGACCATGACAAGATGGACGATGCGGGAAATTATTACTGTGCACTGGGATGGGCGTTTGCCAGAGGGAAAGATAAGGATATTAACCATTACGATAAAGAGCAGAAGATTTTTTCCGCCTGCGCGGGAGCTGCCATTTACAGAAAAAAAATCATCGACCGGATCGGAGATTTTGATGAAGAGCATTTTGCCTATCTGGAGGATCTGGATATCGGTTATCGCGCCCGGATCTTTGGGTATCAGAACTGGTATGCTCCAAAGGCGAAAGTTTATCATGTGGGAAGCGGAACAAGCGGTTCCAGATATAATCAGTTTAAGATCCGGTATTCATCCAGAAATAATATTTACCTTATTTACAAGAACATGCCGTTCCTTCAGATCGTTCTGAACCTTCCATTTCTGCTTGTCGGATTCGGGGCAAAAATCCTGTTTTTTGCGTCAAAAGGCTTTGGCAGGGAGTATCTGGCAGGAATTAAAAATGGCTTCCAGATCAGCCGGAAGAACAGGAAAGTAAAGTTTTCCATGAGGAATTTTCCACGTTATATCCAGCTGCAGGTTGAGCTCTGGATCAACATTTTTAGGCGATTTGCCGGTTAAAACTCCATATTTTCACAGAAATTTTATATTTCGGAGGGAAGATTTTGTTGCTTTTGGGATGCATCTATTATAAGATAAAAGCAATGAACTTAAATGAGGTGACGGAAATTGATTAAAGATAACCAGAAAAATTTCAGTCGTCTCCATATGCTGATCGATGTATTTGTGATCGCAGCCTCTTATGCGCTGGCGTGGCTGATCCGTTTCCAGGGAATATTTGAACATTCCGCAGTTCAGTCCAAGACCGTTCAGGAATATATGTTTATGCTGATCTTTATCATTCCTGGATATGTGCTTTTATATCAGGCATTTGATCTTTATACACCGATGCGAATGCAGGGGCGTCGTCTCGTGCTTGCCGGAATCGTGAAGGCAAACGCGTTAGGGCTCCTTATCATCATGTTTGCACTTTATAATTTTAAAGAACTGGATTATTCCCGTCTTACACTGGTTTCCTTCTGTTTTATCAATATTGTCCTGGAATGGCTTGTACGCATGTTTGTGTTTTACATTCTCCGGGACATGCGGAAGAAAGGAATGAACCAGAAACAGGTGCTGCTGGTTGGATACAGCCGTGCCGCTGAGGAATATGTGGACAGGATCCTGCAGAATCCGCAATGGGGATATGTGATCAGGGGCATACTGGATGACAATGTGCCGGCAGGCACTACCTATAAAGGAGTCAAGGTGATCGGGCGTATTGCCAATCTGATGATCATCCTTCCATCCAGCCGACTGGATGAGATAGCTATTACCCTGGGCTTAAGTGAGTATTATCGTCTGGAAGAGATTGTTGCACTCTGCGAGAAATCAGGAGTACACACGAAATTTATTCCGGATTATAATAATATTATTCCGACCAAACCGTATACAGAAGACATTCTCGGACTTCCGGTGATCAATATCCGGTATGTGCCGCTGAGCAATACGTTTAATGCAATGATCAAGAGGACGATGGATGTGATCGGTTCTTCGATCGCGATCATTGTTTCATCGCCGGTGATGCTGATCCTGTGTATCCTGATCAAGCTGACCTCTCCTGGTCCGCTGATCTATAAACAGGAACGTGTTGGCCTTCATAATCAGACTTTCCGGATGTATAAATTCCGTTCCATGGAGATCCAGAAGGAGTCCGAAGAAAAGAAAGCATGGACTGTAAAAAACGATCCACGTGTCACCGGAATCGGAAAATTCATGCGTCATACCAGTCTGGATGAACTTCCACAGCTTTTCAATATCCTGAAAGGGGAGATGAGCCTTGTGGGACCGAGACCGGAGAGACCGTTTTTTGTAGAGAAGTTTCGTGAGGAAATACCGCGGTATATGGTGAAACATCAGGTGCGTCCGGGCCTTACCGGATGGGCACAGGTAAATGGTTACCGTGGAGACACTTCTATCAGGAAGAGGATCGAATGTGATCTGTACTATATCGAAAACTGGTCAGTAGGATTCGATATCAAGATCATGTTCCTCACCATATTTAAAGGCTTTATCAACAAGAATGCAAACTAAAAAGGGGAAAAGGAAAAGATGTCAAAACCTCGGAAAAAAAGAAGAAAAGTTCTGTTTATCCTGGAAATTATCGTACTGCTCCTGTTTATAGGAGGCTTATATGTTTACGGTCAGATCTCAGCCAAGCTGGACAAGATCGATATTCAGGAAACAGATCTTCAGGAACAGGATATCGTAACCAATGACCAGGCACCGCAGATGACGGGTTATACCACATATGCACTGTTTGGACTGGACCACAGAAGCAGGAATGAGAAGCTGAACACAGAGAACAGTGATACCATCATCATTGCAAGTATCAACAACGACACGAAGGCAGTCAAGCTGGTATCTGTTTACCGAGACACACTTCTCAATGTGAAAGATGATACCTATTCCAAAGCCAATGCAGCATATGCCCTTGGCGGACCGGCACAGGCAGTTAATATGCTGAACACAAACCTGGATCTTAATATTACAGATTACGTATCCATTGATTTTGACGCACTGGTAACAGTAGTAGACTGTCTGGGAGGACTGGATATCCCGCTTTCCTATGCGGAGATCGTTCATATGAACAACTACTGCGTGGAAACTGCGGAAGAGACTGGCAAGAGTTATACACCGGTAGAGCTGCCGGAGCCGAAGCCGGAAGATCAGGAAGCGATTGTCGGAACCTATCATCTGAATGGTGTACAGGCTACTTCCTACTGCCGTATCCGTTATACGGCAAGCCTGGATATGGGACGTACAGAGAGACAGAGAAGAGTTATCCAGATGATCGTTGACAAGGCAAAAAAAGCCGGCCTTTCCACAATCTTTGATATCATGGATCAGGTTTTCCCGATGGTCAAAACATCTGTTTCCAAGACAGAGATCCTGAAGCTGATCCCGGCAATGATCGGATACAGCATTGATGAAACAACGGGATTCCCGCAGGACTATAAATTTGCTACAGTTAAGGGCAGTGTCATTGTACCGACAACTCTGGATTCCAATGTACTGAAGCTGCATCAGTTCCTGTACGGAAATACAAATTATACACCGACACAGGATGTACTGAACAAAAATGCGCAGATCGCTGCGATTGTAGGCGGTGGACAGGTACAGGATACAGCGCCTGCGGTAACGGACGCTCCGAATACAACAACGGATGATTCGTATACCTGGGAGGGAAGTACAGACACTTCTGCCGATTACAGCTACGATGACACGGATTACGGCAATGACACCAGCGATGATACGGATTATTCCGGTGGTGGAGACGATTCGAATACAGATTATTCCGGCGGCGGAGACGATTCAGGAAACGACGATTCCGGTGCAGGAGATACTGGCGATGATACGTCTGGAGGCGGAGATGAATCCGGCGGAGATGAATCCGGCGGAGATGACGCTGGGGGAGATGCTGGCGGCGGAGATGACGGCGCAGGAGCTGACGATCTCTCAGACGGAGAATAAAAAATTAAAATAATCAACCAGCAGAAGGGACCATCCGGTGAGGGTGGTCCTTTCTGGACAGGAGAGAATTATGAATGCAGTAAAAACAGATGTGATCATACCGGCATATCACCCGGGAGAAGAATTTGACAAACTTCTGGAGCGCCTCAGCGCACAGAAATATCCTGTCAATAAGATCATAGTTATGAATACAGAGAAAAAATTCTGGAGAGAAAACTGGGAACAGAAGTATCCGCTGGTGGAAGTCCACCATCTTACAAAACAGGAATTTGATCATGGTGCAACAAGAAGAAGGGGAGCAGAGCTTTCGGATGCGGAGATCCTCATATTTATGACTCAGGACGCATTACCGGCAGACAGAAATCTGGTTGGAAATCTTGTTCAGGCTGTTGCCGGGAATGAAAAGACAGGAGCGGCCTATGCACGACAGCTTCCAAAAAATGACTGCGGTTTCCTTGAAAAATATACCCGTTCGTTTAATTATCCGGAGCAGTCCTGCCTTAAAACAGAAAAAGATGTAGAGACCAGAGGAATCAAGACATATTTTTGCTCAAATGTCTGTGCAGCATACGATCACAGGATCTACAATGAGATCGGCGGATTTCCGGAACATGCTATTTTTAATGAAGATATGATCTATGCAGGCTGGATGGTAAAAAAAGGTTATGCGGTTGCTTATGCAGCAGAGGCTAAGGTTTATCACTCTCATAATTACAGCTGCAGCCAGCAGTTTCACAGAAATTTTGATCTTGGCGTTTCCCAGGCAGAGCATCCGGAAGTTTTTGAAGGAGTTCCGTCTGAGGGGGAGGGAGTGCGCCTGGTAAAAAAGAGCCTGTCTTATCTTCTGAAAACCGGACATATCTGGATGATCCCCGGACTGTTTTTTCAGAGTGCTTCCAAGTATGCCGGATATTTCCTCGGAAAAAGATATCAGAAACTTCCTGAAAGACTGATCCTGTTTTGTACTATGAGTCCGGAATACTGGAAAAAACAGAAATGATCAGGAAGAATCAGCGGGTCACGCTTTTTTAAAGGATATATCACAGTTTGAACACAATTGCCTGTTAAACTGTTTTTTATAAAGCAGATGGCATAAGAAAAATTTGAGAAGGGAGCACCAGGGTCATGAGTGAAGAAAACAGATGGGATGAAGATCTGCCAGAGGTAAACGAAAATGTTCCAACAGAAGAGAAACCTTTGGATACTTTTGGAAATACAGATACCGGCAGTGCTGCAGATAACAGTACTGAAAATATAGATATTGCACAGAAACCAATGGCTCATCCATATTCCGCAGGCCGGAGAATGCAGGAGAACGGTTACGGAAATAGAACAAACAGCAGCAATTTTCAGAATAATACCAGTTTTCAGGAAAAACCGAAATATGCACATTATGAAGTGCATCAGCCGCAGGCAGGAAATTATGCGGGAGGAAGTATTCCACCGAAGAAACCTCATAAACCGAAGACAGCTCATGGAGGCGGGAACGGCGGCTTTGGAAAGAAGGCTGCAACAGCCGTTGCCCTGGCAGTGATCTTTGGACTGGTGGCAGGTGCTGTTTTTCAGGGAGTAAATATTGCGGCAGATAAATACAGAGATAATAACAGCAGCAGTACACAGATCGGAAAAACAGAAACTGTTACCGGTACAGAAAAAAGCACAGATGGCAGTTCCACAGAATCCAGTGTGAAAAGCATCGTAGCAGAGAGCGGAACAGTAGCCGGAGTTGCACAGGCGACGATGTCCTCGATCGTTGCGATCACTTCTGTCAGTGTACAGGAGATCCCGAGCTTTTTCGGATATGGAACAAGACAGTATCAGAGTGCGGGAAGCGGTTCCGGAATCATTGTAGGTGAGAATGACAGTGAACTTCTGATCGCAACGAATAATCATGTGGTATCCGGCGCAACAACACTTACCGTATGTTTTGCAGGCGGAGATGTAGTCGGTGCGGAAGAAGAGACACAGGCGATGGCCAGTGGCGACAGTATTACAGACAGTTCAGATAGCAGTGTGGATGTGAATAATGCGGTATCAGCCAAGATCAAGGGAACAGACGAAGAGAACGATCTGGCAGTAATTGCTGTAGAGAAGTCCGATATTCCGGAAGAGACGATGAATGAGATCAAGATCGCACAGATGGGAAGTTCCGACGATCTTGTAGTAGGTGAGCAGGTAGTTGCGATTGGTAATGCTCTGGGTTATGGCCAGTCAGTCACTTCCGGATGGGTAAGTGCCCTGAACCGTACCATCAGCACAGAGGATGGTGATACCAGTGGACTGATCCAGACAGATGCGGCTATCAATCCTGGTAACAGTGGTGGTGCGCTTCTGAACATGAAAGGCGAAGTGATCGGGATCAATGCGGCCAAATACGCAGACAGTCAGGTGGAGGGAATGGGATATGCAATTCCGATATCCAAAGCAGAACCGATCCTGGAAGAGCTGATGAACCGCGAAACACGTGATAAAATAGAAGACACTTCAAAAGTTGGTTATATGGGAATCAAAGCTGCGGACCTTACAACAGAGGCAATCCAGATGTACAATATGCCGGCAGGAGCATTTCTTACAGAAGTTACACCAGGTGGTGCGGCAGATAAAGCCGGGATCAAAAAAGGTGATATCGTTGTAAAACTGGATGGGCAGAAGGTAAGCGGCAAGAATGATCTGGTGGATAAACTTCAGTATTACGAATCAGGCGAAACCGTGGAAGTGGTAATTGCAAGAGCAAATAACGGAGAATATAAAGAAGAAACCGTAGAAGTCACTCTTGGAAGCAAGCCGGCTTCTGACAACTGAAAAAAGTGACAACTGAAAACAGAAATCTGGACAGGGAGCTGCGTTTTTTGCGGCTCCCTGTTTTATAAAAACTTAATTTGATACGTCGGGATTATGTGGTATAATATGCATTATGACACAAGACGGAAAACGAAACCGGCTTCCGTCTTATAAAAACCAGAAAGGAAATGTTATGGCAGATCAGTTTGATAATAATAAAGACAATGACCAGGAGCAGAAATACGAGAAATTCTGCTTTTTATGCCGCAGACCGGAGAGTCAGGCAGGGAAGATGATCGACCTTCCCAATAATATACATATCTGTGCAGACTGTATGCAGAAGAGCTTTGATACTATGAATACACAGATGAGCAATGGAAATTATTCCGATCTTTTTAACATGCCAAATGTGAGCATGATCGATCTTAGCAGTCTTCAGAATCCGGGAAATCAGGCGAAGAAGATCAAGAAGAAATCTGAAACCCCGAGGCCGGTGATCGATCTTAAAGATATCCCGGCACCGCATAAGATCAAGGCAACGCTGGATGAATATGTGATCGGACAGGAATATGCCAAGAAAGTAATGTCCGTAGGTGTATATAATCATTATAAGAGAGTTGCTACGGACACCATGGATGATATTGAGATCGAGAAATCCAATATGCTGATGATCGGACCGACAGGATGTGGTAAGACTTATCTGGTAAAAATGCTTGCCAAACTCCTTCAGGTGCCGTTGGCTATTGCAGATGCCACCTCTCTTACAGAGGCAGGATATATTGGTGATGATATCGAGAGCGTGGTATCCAAGCTTCTTGCAGCAGCAGATAATGATGTGGAGAAAGCAGAGCACGGAATCATCTTTATCGATGAGATCGACAAGATTGCCAAGAAGAAGAACACCAATCAGAGAGATGTCAGTGGTGAGGCTGTGCAGCAGGGACTTCTGAAACTTCTGGAGGGAAGTGAGGTCGAGGTGCCGGTAGGTGCTACCAGCAAGAACGCAATGGTCCCGATGGTGACTGTAAATACAAGAAATATCCTGTTTATCTGCGGCGGTGCTTTCCCGGATCTTGAGAATATCATCAAGGAGAGACTGAACAAGCAGGCTTCTATCGGATTTTACGCAGATCTGAAGGATAAATATGACAATGATCCTCATGTACTGGAGAAGGTAACTGTAGATGATCTCCGTGCATTTGGAATGATCCCGGAGTTTATCGGACGTCTTCCGATCATCTTTACACTGAATGGACTGACAGAAGACATGCTTGTGAAGATCCTCAAGGAGCCGAAGAATGCCATCCTGAAACAGTACCAGAAACTTCTGGCGCTGGATGAAGTAAAGCTTGAGTTTGAGGACGGAGCACTTCATGCTATTGCACGTAAGGCACTGGAGCGTCACACAGGCGCCAGAGCACTTCGTGCGATTCTGGAAGAGTATATGCTGGACATTATGTACGAGATTCCGAAGGATGATAATATCGGTGAGGTAGTGATCACAGAAGGATACATCCAGGGAAATGGCGGACCGAAGATCCTGATGCGTGGTCAGGAAACTCCGCTGCTGGAAGGATAAAGATAACACAGGAAGCAAATAAAAAGGAGCGTGACAGATATGGCGAAGAGCAGTTTTTGGGATGATCTTGGAAATGCACTGACACGGAAAGCGAAGGGCCTCAGTTCCAAGGCGGAGAATCTCTATGAGATCCAGAAGATCCGCAATAAACTTTCTGCACAGGAGCGTATGACAGAAAAACTGATGATGGACATCGGAAAAATGATCTACACCCGTTATGAACACGGAGAAGCTGTTGACGGAGAAGTGGGAGCAATCTGCGAGGAGATCAGCCAGCACATGCTGGAGGCGGATCACTTCCGGGATGCCATTGCAGCCAGCAAGGGCGAGAAGTTCTGTCCGGCCTGCCATAAGGCAGTAATGAGAGAAGCAAGTTTCTGCCCTTACTGCGGCGCCGCGTGTCCGACAGCAGAACTGGAAGAAAAAGCCACTGACGTGATCGAGCAGGCAGAGGAAGAACTGAAAGACGCAGCAAATGCAGAAGTTACGGAAGCAGAGGAAGTAACAGAGGCAGCAGAAGAAACAGAAACACCGGAGAAGGAAGTATCCGGAAGAGAAACGGAAACGATGAAGACTGAAGAAGCCGCTCCGGAAGCAGAGACTTCGGAAGAAACAGATACGCAGGAAGTGGTGGAAGAAGCAGAAGAAACTGCAACAGAATCTGAAGAAAAAACGGAATAAATATTTGAGATGTGGCAGGCTCCTGAGAGAAAGGGAGCCTGTTGCTGTATTTTTTACAGGGAAAGGAAACGAAAACACATGGAAAATACTTGCCTTCAATATGAGAACAGTCTCACAAGACAGGCAGAAGAATCAATGGATATATGGACGAAAGAACTGGCAGATATGAGTGAAGAACTGATGAACGATCCGATGGCTGTTGTCAGGAGCCTGAACGATGCCAGAAATCTCTGTACAGCCGGATTTTTGATGAGAAGGCAGATACAGGCATCTTTTTCTGAACTTTTGCGTGATGCTTCCGAAGAAACAGGGGAATCCTATGAAGATCTGACCGTAAATAACAATGTCCCATGGCCGGAGAAATTTCTTAAGAATCTGAGTTCCAGGCTGGAAAAATATATGTTAAAGGAACAGAACGAGGTAGTGAAGGCAATCGAATGGTTTCAATGGCTCAGTGACAAAAAATATCCCAGAAAAAGAGAACTTGCGGTAAAACTGTCTTTCCTTTTAAATATGGATGATTATACTACGACAAAATTTCTCCTTGCCTGTGGACACGAACCGTTCAGCGTAAGAAATCCGCTGGACTGTATCTGCCTGTTCTGTAAAATGCTGCGTCCCCAGGGTGACTGGACTAAAGTTAAAAGCATACTCAAAAAATATGAACAGAACAGACCACAGGATGCAGAAGATGCCGGGAAAACGCAGACTGTGGGAAATATCGGCATGACCAGAATGATCAGTAACCAGATACCGGAACTGGCCGGTATCAGTGTTCCGGAATCTGAGCGGGAAGATATGGAAGACAAACTGATCGAATATATGTATTCTGTAGATCCAGAGTTTACCAGACGAAAAATCCTCGTGAAGAAAGATAAAAAAACGAAAAAAGTGGTATCGGATAATCTTTCTGTTTACTATTCCGGATACTCCCTGCAGCGAAGAAAAGACCTGATGGAACTGACACGCTATCTTGTAAAACTGTATCCAACTTACGATTACTGGGCATATCACAAAGGTGACCGCAGAAACGATGCAGTCGGAAAGGTTTCAAATTCCGGAGATAACCAGGTTAAAGTTGAGATCGCGGAAGATGGTTATCCGGATATGGGAAGTCTGGCCAGGGCATTTATGTGTGCTCATGGCTGGCAGTTTGCAGAACCTGGGGAGTTTGGCCTGCCATCACATGGAAGTCTGAAGACGAAACATGACAATATACCATTTAATAAAGAAATTTATCTTGTGTGTAAGGCTTATGAGAGAAGCAACCGTCTGGGAGCAATCAGACGCTTTGTGGAAAAACCGGACAATGCGGCCATTGTTGAACGTAAAGATATACTGTTGCTTGCGTATCTTTTTATTTCCGGATATTCAAGAAATGAAAATGAAGATTTACGGAATGAACTTTATGAAATGGCAGAAGCAAACGAAGAAAAACATTTTTCTGAAAATATGGAAAACATTCTCGGGCAGCTGGAAGATGTTGTTGACAGCTGGGATGAATACGAAAAAATAGAAGGTTATATCAGCTGCATCAATGGATTTCTGATGATGTTTTCTTTTGAACCACTGTATCCGCCATTTCCTCTGGACCGGTTTGTTCTTTATGCGCTTGTGGCGGAGGAGATAGGAACACCGGGGCTGTCATGGGATGGAAAAACCGAGAATTTAAGTGATATGTGGCTGGAATCCGGATATGGAAACGTAGAAGAAGTGTGAATGAGAAAAAGGAAAAAACAATGCGAAAAGTACTGCAGGAAGGAACATGGATCCGTTTATCCCAGGGTGAACTGTATAAAATTACCGGAAAACCTATCGGAGAAGGCGGCGGAAGTATTGTATACCCATGTAAAAAAATATCTTATCTTGATGGGAAAATTACAGTCAGTGAAATTGACTATGCGTTAAAAGAGTGTTTTCCGCTGTCAGCTGCGTTTGTTTTTGAGAGAAGAGAAGATGGTGAGATCTTATCTGCGTCAGAAGATCCGGCATCCGTCCGTTATCTGGATTCTGTCAAAAAAATGCAGATGCAGGAGCAGGAGATAACAGGGAAAATTTACAATACCGCTGCCAGAACGATTCCCGTCATCAGCGCTTCCGGGGAAGTTGAGCTCTCTTTTGATGAGGGACATACTTTTCATCTGGTAAATAACACTGTTACAATCATGACATCACTGGAATCCAAAGGAAAAGCACTGAAATCTTATCTTTCCCAGGGAGAAAAATTTTCGGTTGTCCAGGCATTTCAGATCATAAAACAGGTATTATTCGCGGTGAAAGAAGTTCATGAAGCAGGTTTTCTCCATCTGGATATCCAGGACGGAAATGTATTTATAAAAGGAAGCCTCTCAGAGGAAGATAAGCTTGTTTCTCTGGTGGATTTTGGAGCGGCGAGACCTGTCTGTGAGGATGGATTATGTCCTGCGATCCGTGACAGGGCATTGTTTTCCACCATCGGATTTGAGTCTCCGGAGATTGTCGGGAGAAATGATGGAACTCTGAGGCTGGGAGCAGAATCGGATTTGTACAGCGTGGGATATCTGCTTCTTCTGATGCTGACCGGAAAGAGATACACTCAGAGGGAGCTTGACTCCGCGAATATCGGCCTGTATCTCTCAAAAAGAAAACTGAAAAAGCTGAACTGTCCGGCTCATATGGCGGATAAAGTCCATCAGATCATTTCGAAAGCGTTAAAGAAAACGCCGGAGGAGCGATATCATTCCTGTGAAGAAATGCTGGCAGATGTATCGGATCTTATTCATGCGCTGCAGCCGTATAAAAGCGATCTTTCCCAGGTTGTATATGATGCGTTTATCTGCTATCGTCATGGGAAAACGGACAGCCAGGCTGCAAAAATACTTCAGCAGAAACTGGAACATTTCCACATTCCGTGGATGCGTAAAAATAAAATAAAAAAGATCAGACGGGTTTTTATGGACGAAGGGGAACTGTCATCCTGTTCTGATTTTGGGCTCCAGATCCGGGAAGCACTGAAAAATTCGGGATGGCTGATCGTGATCTGCTCTTCTGAAACCAAAGATTCCCCCTGGGTTAATCTGGAAATAAAAACATTTCTTGAATTTCATGACAGATCCAGGATACTTGCCGTAGTAACAGAGGGAGAACCGGAAGATGTTTTCCCAAAGGAACTGCTGGGCAGTGACAGGACCGCAGAGGTCCTTGCGGCCGATGCAAGAGGGGAAACACCGGAACAGGTGCTCCGAAATGTAAAGAAAAACGTACTGTTAAAGATTGCGGCTCCAATCTTAGGAACCACATATGATTCCCTGAAACAGAGGCAGAGAAATTATATCATAAAGAAATATGCAGTCATTGGATCTCTGGCTGTGCTGATGGCAAATGCTTTTTTCCTGTTTGCCATGGACAGAAACCACAGGATCGAAGAACAGAACCGGCGGATCATGGAAAACCGGGCGGAGGATCAGGTGGTTCTGTCTGCGGAACTTCTGAAGGAAGGAAACCGGGAAGAAGCGTTACAGGCTGCTCTGGAAGCACAGGAAGAAGGGGATACACCAGTGATCCCGGAAGAGATCTATGCATTGAATTCTGCCCTGTACAGTTATCATCATGAAGGAAACGTAGAAGGTTTCCGGCCGGACAGACAGGTGGAACTGGAAAATAATACAACGGATATCGGTGAAAGCAGTCCGGATGGAAAGGTGTTTTTCTGTCTGGATGAATCGGGAATCGCATATTTTTACAATATGGAAGACTGGTCTTTGAAGTGGAAGTGTAAACTGGAGGAGGAAACTTCTGCACTTATAGATGGAAAGTTTGTTTCTGAGGGAAAAATATTGTTGTTTTCACAGAACACAGCGTACTACACAGACATCGAACAGCAGAAATGTATAAAAAGGATTCCGTTAAAAGAAGAGGACAACATGCTGGAAACTCCGGTCTGGGCACTTCATGATGGAATGCTTGTATTTGGCTGCGAGTCTCTGGATGGAGTTTATGTGTATCGGTATGACCTGAACCAGGACAGCATGGAAAAGATCAGACTGACTGTGGATGCAATGGATCATATAACTTCCATCGCAATTTCTCCGGACGGAAATACTCTGGCAGTCAGCTGGCTTGATTATGCTTCCGGGGATATCTGGGACGGAGGCATTCAGACGGTTGATCTGAATACCGGAAAACAGACAACACTGGAAGCTAATCATGTTTCCGTGATCCGTTTTATCAGTAATTCGGAATTCCTTACCATAGAATGTGAGAACGTGCCTTTTGGAAGTGGTGGAATCGATGATAAAAAAAGATACCGTGAAGCAATATATCAGATGGAAAAGGGAAGAGTGTGGGAAAATACGACCCATTATCTGCGGACACAGTATGAAGATTCTCTGTATGCAGATGCAGCAGTATATGAAAATTTTCAGTTTGACAGTGAAAAAAAGGCAGACGTGATCTTGGTCAACCTGGGTACACATCTGATGATCATTGACAGGAATACATATAACATATTATGTGAAGAAGATTTTTCATATCCAATCGTGAAACTGGCAGTGTATAATGAAAGTACAGTGCTGCTTGGCCTTGCGGACGGAAGTGTGGAACGGTTCTGGATGGATGATCGTCAGAAGATTTTTTCCGCGGAAGACAGTTCTGTTGGCGGTTTTTTATATGATGCGAATAAAAAAGTGATCATTCAGATGAAGGACGGGACGCCGTTTCTGGTCATTTCTCAGATCGCGCAGGATACATCCATGAAACCGGCAGAGGCACAGGATATAAAAAAGAAAATTCAGACAGAAAAAACTGTGGAGAAGACGACAGAAGGAACACGGGTTCAGGGAGCGTCAACAAAGCGTTTTGCAGTCATAAATGATACATCGATCGATGTGTATGACGGAGAGAAGAAAGAGCCGTTTTTCACGATTTCCCGCAATGGGGCAGAGGAACCACTGGTGGCATTTTTTAAAGAAGATGAACAGCTGGTGGTATACTGCGACAGAAAAGTTACGATCTGGGATCTTGCTTCCGGAAAAAATATCGCCACACAGGTGGTGGATATGGATTCTGCACAGAAAACAGATATTTTGGCAGATCCGAAAGGCAGATATCTGGCGCTGTATACAAGAGAGGGCCAGGTAAGCGTCCATTCCCTTGACGGATGGCTGGAAAGAGTACTGAATATCTATTCTGTGGATGAAAATTCTCAGCTGCACCCGTATGCGGATATTCCTTATGCTTATGTGGATCTTGAGAAAGAGATGATATATGCGCTGGGACGGGATGACGACAGATATTATGGTATTTCTTTCTACGGGTACAGAGAGCTGAGGGAGAAAGCGGAGCAGATCCTGGGGGACAGAAAAGAGAAAACGGTGGATATCACATATATTTTCGGATGATTTTGCAAAAATGTCCGGGGCACTGACGTCATTGCCTGGAACAGGGAGCATCTAACTCACAGAGCACATAGCTCATATCATCAAAATTTCTGGTGTTTATCATTTTCTGATTCAGGAGATCCTGATTCTGCACAGAAAAGATACCGGAAGTGAGTGGCGCGTTCAGGCCGTTCATTCCATCGGATAAGAGGATGATCCTTCTGGCACCAGGTTTTGTCCAGCGATAAAAGCGCAGGTAATAAAAAAGCGGGCAGTTCATGGTCAGATAGGTTGAATTTGGCTGATCTCCTCTCTGAGGAGAAGAGACAGTCTTAAGGAGATCACTGCTGCCAACGTTCCACAAGATGCTGCCGTCTCCCAGATGAACACCGACAAATCTGCCGTCATTGTCTATGGAAATGGCAAGCATGGTTGTTGCCAGCAGCCGGGGATCGATCTGCATTTCTTTTGCCATTTTTTTTAATTCAGTGTCCACAGTCCTGGTCAGCTGCATCCGGATATCGGGAAGGGCACCATGAAGATACTGTTCGAAATTAAGATGAAGATTTCCGGCCAGAGTACTGGCAGCTACACTGGCCGCAATGCCACCATAGGGGCTGCTTCCAGCCCCGTCGCATAAAACTATGGTTGTCTGTGTGGCATCGGAAAGTATTCTGATCTGATCCTGACACCGGCTGATGTCAAATCCGTGGCATTTTCCGGCAGTGCGGAAAGATCGAACATGTATCATAGGAAATGTCCTTTCAACGCATTGGTGGACGGTTTTCTTTCTGGAAGGAGAGAATGGTGATTCCCTGGTAGCGAAGGATTCCGATATCGCCTGCAGAAAAAAATACTTTACGTGGTTCGAAAGTTCTGAGTTTTAAACGTTCTCCGTTTTCGAATTCTACAAGATACCATCCAACGAAGAGAGTATCTGTGATTTTTTCAAGGATTTTTGCACGTGTTGCGAAGACAGGTTTGTTTTTATCGGATTTTTTTATAAAATAGAAAATAGTCCAGACTAAAATAGCAAAACCAGCCATTATAATAAAAAATGTTGTGAAAGCGCCAAAAAGTGCATCGTAATCATAAGTATTAAATCTAATTGTCATTATTTTTTCCTCCTGTTGTAAATATGAATGAAGTTAACGTGTATCGGTGTCTGAGATTTATGGCTTCATGATCAGGTCCTCCTTTTGTTTTGGAAATGTGTTGTTTTTTGAACTGACTACATCATAGCGAAAATGGGAGAGGACCCGGGTTTTACTTTTTTCCTGGTATTTTGTGGAGGAAAAATGGAAAAAATAAAAGAGCTGCTGCCTTCCGGATGAAAGTTCCTCCGGGAAGCAACAGCTCCTTTTGATTTTGGATAAAATAAAAAAGAATGCAGGAAATGGGACTTGAACCCACAC
>OGCQ01002083.1_pt1 | contig 21599 bp, 25 predicted proteins | sample 1570161 | NCBI WGS metagenome assembly OGCQ01 (sample SAMEA4384402, study PRJEB24528) | human gut metagenome
CAAGAGCCTTGAAGAATCTATTTACGAACTTTTTTAAGTTCGACTACTATAAGTAATCAAAAAAATAATAGTTTCTAAATAAATAATAAATCATATAATATATTGTAGGTTATAATAATTGAGGTATTTTGCGTATTTTACTAATTATTTTTTAATATAAAGTATAACTTACAATAAATTAAAATAAAAAGGTGAATATTATGAAGTATGGAATTGATATAAGTTCTTACCAAAGAAATATAGATTATAATAAGGTAATTAAAAATATAAATTTTGCTATTTTAAGAGTTGGTTTTGGGGTTAACTATTTGCCTGAATCACAAAAAGATAACCAATTTGAAAATCATTATAAAGGTTTATATGGTAAGATACCTATTGGAGGATATTATTATGCCTATGCAAATGCAATTGGAGAAGGTAAAAAAGAAGCAGAAAATTGTTTAAAATATTTAAATAATAAAAAACTTGATTTACCAATTTATTATGATATAGAAGATAATTCTATGAAATGTATTAATGATGTAGTAAGAGAGTTTGTTGATACAATAAAAGCAGCAGGATATGATGCAGGTATTTATTGTAATATGAATTGGGCAAGAAATAAAATTGATTTAAGTAAATTTCAAGATTGTTCAATATGGATTGCAATGTATGGAAGTAATAATGGACAGATACCAAATAATAGACCTTCTATAGATTATAATGTATGGCAATATACTTCTAGAGGGATTGTAGATGGTATAAATGGATATGTAGATATGAACATTGCGAATGATGATTATCTATCAAATAAAGAACCAGATGATACAATTAAAAAATCAATAGATGAAGTTGCTCAGGAAGTAATAAATGGATTGTGGGGAAATGGTGAGGATAGAGTAAATAAATTAACTGTTGCTGGTTATAATGCACAGGAAGTTCAAAATAAAGTAAATGAATTATTAAATGCTAATAATGAAGATACTTATATAGTTAAAAGTGGTGATACATTAGATGAAATTGCTAAAAAGTATAATACAACAGTAAATAGTATTGCAAAAAAGAATAACATAAAAGATGTAAATAAAATTTATATTGGCCAAGTATTAAAAATATAAGTAATAAAAACTTACAATAGTATATGTCAAGCTATTTGCATGTTAAGTAAAATATTAAATAAACTAAAAAATGATTAGATTATCGATATATTTTGTAAATAATCTAGTTGTTTCTAATATATTAGTGCATATATATTAAAATATCATAGAAAATGTGAATAATGATTAAATAATATAAAAATAATATCTTAATATAAAATGTACCCTATAGAGTAGACACCTAATAAAAGGTCTGACCTATAGGGTATTTTGTTTATAAGGAAATTCTGTTATCTTGAAGCTGATGAAGCTTCTGTATATAGAATATAAGAATTTTTATCACAATACATGTAAATAATGGTAATCGATAAAAATGACAAGTTTCACCAAAATATAACAGTATAAAGGTGTTATAATGTCGGAGTTGAGTGAAAATTTTTTCACGTAGTAAATATAATGAATAGGGGAATGTTAAAAATGAATTGCAACTATTGTAAAAGCACAAAACTTGAATATTTATTATCTGACACAAATTCCACATATACTTATTGCAGTAACTGTAAGAAGAATTTTGACTTAGCTCATAAACATATAGCTATAGACGCTCTTTTAAAAAAACTTTTAAATATCTTAAATACTTCAAATGAAAGAAGTTTAAAAATCGAAGTTACGCAAGAAAATGGTTCGATTTTACTTATAATCAATAATATAAGGGTTTTTAAAACTGATTTTAAATATGATTTTCTGAAAAAAGATGTATATTATTTAGAAAATATTATTTCAGAATTAGTTCAAGATTCTTATAAATTTAATTTATCAAAAGTTGATATAATAGTAAGTGAATAAAAAATAGATTTATAGAGGTTAATAGAGTTATAATGCAAAATCTATTTAGAACAGTAGATAGAATAATTGATTTATATATAAGTTAATAAACAAAACGTAATAAATGAAATTATAAATATATATTATAATTTTGAATCTATATTAAATAGAAGATAGTCTATTAGATAGGACACAAAAAATTAATATAAGGAGATGTTGCAATAAAAGCAACATCTCTTTTTTAATAATAAAATAAGGAGAAAATAAAATGATAATTAAAATTTGGAAAGAGCAAGATTTAGAGTTAGTAAGTGAACTACCTAAGCAAGTAAAAGAAGTTATAAAAGAAAATGTACAGATTTTAGTAGAAGAGTACAGAGAAGAAAGGACAGAAGAAGACCTTGGAGGATTTATTGCACTAACAGATGAAGAAGGAATAAAAGAACTAAAGGAAAATCTACTAAAAAATAAGATACAATAAAAAATTTCTTAAATGAGTTGAGCATAGAGTTCTCAGATGACAAAGTTGAGGTTGATAAAACTACTTATAATCCATCTCGTATTTGTAGACTATACGGAACAATAGCATGTAAAGGAGACAATATACCAACAAGACCACATAGGCAAGCGAGAATAATTTCAATTAGAGGTGAAGGTGAGATAGTTACTATATCTCAGATAACTAAAATAGTATCTAAACTACAGGATAAACATAATATAAATACTGAAGTAACAGCAGAAATAACCAATAAAAAATTAAAAAATGTGAACAAGAAAAAAGATGTAGCTGAATGGTTAGAAAAATATGAAATACAAGTTTCTCATCGTAAAGAAGAGGCAGATAAAATAATATATGTATTAAAGCAATGTCCTTGGAATGAAGAGCATACAGATAAAAGTGCATATGTTATCCAATATAATAATGGAAACATAGTAGCAGGATGTCATCATAATTCTTGTTCAGAAAATAACTGGAGTACACTTAGAAGTAAATATGAACCTACAAATAAAGTTACTAATGAAAATATCGACAAATATGACGGTAAAAATGAAGATAAAAAAGGTCAAATAGATATATTAATAGATATCGTTGAAGATATAGAAACATATAGGACATCTATGGATGAGACATATGTAACCATCCAAATTAGAGAAAATAATGTAAATGTAAAATCGGAACGTTTTAAAAAATGGATTGTTTCACAATTTTACAATATAGAATCGAAAATACCTACGAATGACAATATAGCTAAGATAATACTACTTTTAGAATCTAGAGCAATGAATGAAGTAAATGAAGTGTTAGTAGAAAGAAGATGCGCTACAGTTGATAATTGCATTTATTATGATTTAAAAGATGATAGCTGTAACGTTGTAAAGGTATCAAGAGATGGTTGGGAAATTATTAAAGATCCACCTGTTATATTTGCTAGAACAAAAACAATGTATAGACAAGTGACACCAGAAAGAAATGGTAATCTTGATATATTAGATAAATGGTTTAGATACAAAGATGAAAACCATTTAATACTTCAAAAAGTAATATTAGTAGCTTCACTTATACCAAACATAGCAAGACCAATACAAGTACTACATGGAGAAAAAGGTTCATCTAAGACGAGTACAATGAAGCTGGTAAGAGATATAATTGATCCAGCAATCGTTCCAGTAGTATCTATCCCTAAAACAATAGATGATTTAGCAGTATATATTTCAAAGAACTATGTTCCTTGTTTTGATAACATAGATACAATAAGTAATCAAGTTAGTGATTTATTATGTATAGCTGTCACAGGTGGTGGACACACAAAGAGAAAGTTGTATACAGATGATGAAGAGCAAGTTATGTTCTTCCAAAGATTCATAGTATTAAATGGAATTAATGTGGTAGCAACAAGACCAGACCTTTTAGATAGATGTATATTATTAGAACTAGAAAGAATACCTCCAAATGAGAGAAAAGAAGAAAAAGTACTTAGAGAAGAGTTTGAGAAGGACAAACCTATAATACTAGGTGCAATATTTGAAACACTATCTAAAGCAATGAGTATATATGACCAAGTCGAGTTAAATAACTTAGGTAGAATGGCAGATTTCACAAGATGGGGATATGCAATAGCAGAAGTTTTAGGTATAGGAGGAGATAAGTTTTTAGAAGCTTACTTGAATAACCAAAATAATGCTAATATAGAAGCTTTAGAATCTCATCCTGTAGGATTTGCAATGTATAAGTTCATGGAAGACAAGACTGTATGGTCGGGTTCACCTACAAAACTTTTATCTGAATTAGAAATAGTTGCAGGTTTTGAAAAGATAGATACCACAAATAGTAATTGGGCTAAAACACCAAATGTATTATCAAGAAGATTGAATGAGATAAAGAGCAATTTACTAGATGTAGGTATTGAATTTGAAAGAAGTAAAGGTAAAAACAGAGAAATCAAAATAACTAGAATGTAATAAATTTAAAAATGTACTAGGGGTATTTTAGTATTCCTAGTATATATAATCATAATTTGGAGGATAACTATGGATACTGTGACAATGGAACAGATAAATGGAGATGAAATAATAAATATACTAAGTGATATAATTCAAAAACACATAATAAAGACTAATGAAGAAAATGGAGGAGATGACAATGAGTAAAAAAGTAGCAATATATTGTAGGGTATCAACGATAGAACAAGCTGAAGAAGGTTTATCAATTGATAGTCAATATCATAATATTAAAGAATACTGTAAGAATCAAGGTCATGAAATCTATAACCTTTATGAAGATAGAGGAATAAGTGGAAAGAATATAACAAATAGACCAGGAATAAAACAATTGCTAGAGGATGCTACTAAGAATAAGTTTGATTTAGTAGTTGTTTGGAAATTAAATAGGATAAGTAGAAAATTACTAGATATACTTAATATAGTAGACTTACTAAATAAGCATAATATAGCATTTCGTTCATTAACAGAGAACTTTGAAACAGAAACACCATCAGGTAAACTTCAACTTAACATAATGGGAGCAATAGGGGAATTTGAAAGAGAAACTATTGCTGAAAATGTGAAGATGGGATTATTAGCAAGAGCAAGAGAAGGAAGATGGAATGGTGGTGTAGTTTTAGGGTATACCCTAAAGCCAAATTTAAAGATTAGTTTACAAGTATGTTTATAAATAAAAGATTTATTGCATGGTTAAATCATTATTTTATAATAGCATAAATATTCTGACAATAAAAGGCTTTTATTGGAAAAAAATACAATTAATATAAAAATAGAAAATATAAGAAATTAAGGTATAGTTAATTAAGAGAGGTATATTTATGAAGAAGAAAAAATTATTAAAATTTATATCTAGTATAGCGATGGCACTTATGATTATTTTTTCAAATACATTAAATATTTTTGCAAATGATATTTATAATAATTTAGAATCGAGCATTATAAAAGAGACTGAAGATATTGACTTAGAAGAAGAAAAAATAGTAAAGATTGAACTAGATAATAAAGCAAGAAATATATTAGGAATTGAATATATAAAGGTTAAAATAAGTGCAAGTTATGACTCAAAGAATAAGATGCATGTATGGAATTTCAATGTTGATATACCAACATCTATATTTGTTAAGCCTCCATTAAAGTTAAAAGTACAGATACTAAGGTCAAATACAGAAAATGGTACTTATAGTAACTATGGTATATTAAAGGATTTTGGAAATGTAAACACTATAAAAAACTATAAGCATTCTGTTCCAGCTAAAACAGGATATTATAAAGTTAAACTTATATCTCAACTAAAGCCAGATGGATCAAATTCATATTTACCAGCTAAAACAGTAAATACTTATTATGGATTGCTAAATAGAACTGGAAATTTATGGAATGAATCATATACAGATAAAAAATCAGGAAAAACATTAGGTAAACCTAGAGCTGATTATGTAAAAAATACTATACATAAAAGGCCTAGTAATTTAAACACAACATATTATAATGAATATAAGCGTAGATATGGAGTAACTTTAAATTCATCATTATATGATGTTCATCACATAAAGCCATTAGCATATGGTGTAGATAATAGTTTTTCTAATTTAATACATTTACCAAAATCAATTCACAAAACTGTTACTAGCTGGTTTAGTGGATACTAATAATTAAAAGGATAATAAAATGAGTATATTAAAATATTATATATCAACTGAATATCCAGTTGAATTAAGTAATGAATTAAAAGATCATGTGAGTATATATTCTAAACGAAAAAGTAATAATAAATTAATTATTTTGAAAGAATTAGACTATATAAATATAAATATAAGAAATTTACTAAAAAACAATTTTGTATATGAGGTAGAGTTTGAAAAAACAAATACGTATTTACAAGAAAAAGTTATAGAGTTAATCAATAAAATAATAAAGTGTAATATATTTAATGGATTTAATGCGATTGAAATTTATTGTAATGAAGATAATGATTTAGAAAAAGTTAATTTAAAAATAAAAGATGTAGATGAAAATATTTTTTTTGAAAAAAATACACTAATAACAATAGGTCAATTCAAATTAGAGAATATAAATACTTTATTAGTAAATGAAAAAAATATAAAAATATTAGCTATGAAAAAGGTTCAGAATTATTTTATATTAGATATTTTATCTGAAGTTAGGTTTATTTATAATAATCAAGATGAAATTGAGGAGATTGGTATATCATTATATATTGAAAATATAAATGTAAATGATTTAAATCTTGAACTATACTCTAGTCACAATATTTTTATATTAGAAAATAATGATTTAGAAGATAGAAAAAATGCATTTGACTCAATGATATACTTAAAATATAAGGAAGAAAATCTTATTAATGATAATATGAAAAATATATGTATAACTAGATTAATATATCTCTTAGAAGAAAATTTAGACAAAGTAGATAGTTTAAAAATAGAATTTGAAATTGATGGAGCTATGAAAGTATTTGAAATGTAATATATATAATGTATATAAAGCTGGAAACTGTGTCTATAAAGTATTTGTTTCAACCTTATTGAGTTGGTAAGGTATATTATTTTTTTCTATAAAATTCTCAAGCCAAAGTTTAGATTTTTCATTATTAGTAAAATGATTTTTAAACTCATGATTTAGTAGAATTACCTAATGAGGGAAAGAAAAGAAAGAATACTAGATTAGAAATAAATGAAAAAGAGGCAAATACAGTAAGAAGAATATTTGAACTATACAGCCAAGGTCATGGATACAAGGCAGTAGTAAATAGAGTAAACAAGGAAGGTCATAAGACGGAAAGAAATGGTTTGTTCGCAGTAAGTACAGTAAAGGAGATACTTCAAAATCCAGTATACATTGGTAAGATAAGGTACAATGTAAGGCAAGATTGGAGCAAGAAAAGAAGAAATAATATAAATGCAAATCCAATACTTTCAGATGGAATACATGAACCAATAATTGATTTGGAAACATGGAATAAAGTACAAGTAATACTAAAGGAAAGAAGTAAGAAACATAATAAAGTCTACGATTGTGAATTTCCTTTAACTGGAATACTAAGGTGTCCTGTATGTGGAGCAGGAATGACAATTAGTAGGTCTACTGCTAAAAGGAAAGATGGAACTAGAAGAATAAATGAATACTATTCTTGTGGAAATTGGAAGAATAAAGGAACAGCAGTATGTAATTCAAACTCAATAAGAGTAGAATTAGCTGATGAATATGTACTAAATAAGATAATGGAACTAATCAATGATGAAACTATATTAAGGAAGGTAGTAGATAATATAAATCAGAATAAATCTACTAAGTTAAAACCAATACTAGAGCACTTAGAACAGATAAATAAAGAGATAGAGAAACTAACAAGTAAGAAGAATAAAAACATAGAACTATTTGAAGATGGAATATTAGATAAAAGTGAGTTGTCACCAAGAATAAAAGTAATAAATGATGACATTGAGAAACTAAAATACAGAGAGCAAGAGTTAAAACAAGATCTTCAACTAGCAGAAGGAGATCCAATACCATTTGAGATAGTAAATGAAGTAATGAAAAGATTCAAAGAAGTATTCTTTGAAATGAGTACAAGTCAACAAAGGAAACAACTAATACATCTACTAGTTTCAAAGATAACAATAAATAAAGAAAGAGAAATAGATAGCATAGAAATACAAATAAATGATGATGTGATAACATACTTAATGAAGGATAGGTTACCTAAAGAACAAGGTAACCTATCCTTTTTACATTTACTTGGAATGAATTGTATAAATCTGAAAATAGTAATATAATAAGTATGATAGTTGAATAGTGGGAGTTTAAAATTGAAAATAGAAGAATTAGTGAAAGTAATACAAGAAAGCAGAGAGTTATTTGGAGAAAATGAGTTAGCATATCTTTCATTAACTAGCAAGAATGAATCAGTAATAAGGGATAGAATAGCATACAAGTTACACTTAGAGTTAAAGAATTCAATTGTTGCGAGGGAACACAGCATAAAAGCCATAAATTCTAGAATTGATTTAGCAGTATTAGAAAATAATGATATAAAGGATATAATTTGAAATTAGGTTAATGAATAAAGGGAGTTGAGAAGGAGAGGGTTGATAATACTGTCATTTAAGTAAGCCTTTATAGATAGAACTTTAGTGATAAATTATATGTGGAATTGGTATATAAATAATATTAGTAATTTAATGTTAAAAGTGTTAATTTATGAAATTATCACTTTTATATTTATAATATAATTGAATCTTTATGTTATTATGTATTTATAAAATAAATTCATTTTGATATATATTATATAAAATGGAGGAAAATATAAATGAAAATTAATATATTAATTGTTGAAGATGAAAAAGAAATAAGGGAAGGTGTAAGTGAATATCTATCAGAAGTTGGATATAACGTTATAAGTGCAGAAGATGGAATTCAAGCAATAGAATTATTTAAGAATAGTAAAATTGATTTAGTAATTTTAGATATAATGCTTCCCAAAGCTAACGGATTTGTTGTTTTAAATAAAATTAGACAAGAAAGCAATGTTCCAGTAATTATGTTAACAGCAATGAGTGATGATTATACCCAAATTATGAGTTTTGATGAAGAGGCAGATGATTATATTACAAAGCCATTTTCAATAATAGTTTTACATAAAAGAATAGAAGCACTTCTTAGAAGGGGAGTAAAAGTTAGCGAAAATAAAAAGTGGTTCTATGGAGACATAGAAATTGATTTTGAAGGATACTCAGCAAGAAAGAATGGCGAAAATATAGATTTAAAACCTAAGGAAATAAAATTAATAGAGTTATTATTAAAGTATGAGGGAAAGGTTTTAACAAGAGCACAAATCTTAGATAATTTATGGAATATTGAAGAATCACCAAATGATAGGGTTATTGATGTATATATTAAAAATATAAGAAAAAAGTTGTTATTAGATTGTATAGTAACAGTTAAGGGAATTGGATATAAATTTGAGGAGCAATGATGAATAAGTTAAAGTTATTTTCAAAAACATATATATTTACCATGGGGATAATAAGTTTAATAATTTTAATTTCAAATGTTTTAATTTATTTAGCATTACCCAAGGTATATGTGAATAATAAACAAAAGGAAGCTGATAAAATTATTGAAGCTTTAATTGAACAAGTAAGTAAATCTGATAATGAGGAATCATTTAAGATAGCAAAGAATTTTGCTGAAAAATATAATATTCAAGTTTTACTTACTATAGGAGATGAAAAAAGGGTATTTCAAGGTTTGCACAAAGTAGATATATATGTTAATGAAGAGGAAATTACAGAAAACTCTTTAATAATTCCTAATTTAATTGGTGAAAATATTATAGAAAATTTTAATGATGAAAATAGAGAAGTTATAGGTGATGATGGATTCGGTCAATATATTAATATAAATAATTTATCAATAATAAAAAGTAGGGACTTTAAAAAAAGTAATGATGTAAATGGAAGTGCTAAAATAGTAATGGATTTAGAATCATTTACAGAAACAAGAGATGTTATATTAAAAATACTTCCATATTCTATTTTTATAAGCTTGCTTATAGCACTTATTGCATCATATATATATGCAAGAAAAATTACAACTCCAATAAAAGAAATTTGTGATGTTACAAAAAAAATGGAGAATTTAAATAAAGAAGCCTTTTGTAAGGTAGAAACTGAAGATGAAATAGGAATATTAGCAGCTAATGTAAATAGTTTATATGAAAATTTATTAAATACAATTGTATCATTGGAAGAGGAAATAAAAAATGTAAGTGAATCTGAAAAAATAAAGGTGGATTTTTTAAGAAGCGCATCACATGAACTTAAGACACCACTAATGAGTATGAATATAATGATTGAAAATATGTTATATGATATAGGAAAATATAAAAATCATTATATATATTTAGAAAAATGTAAGGATATAGTTAGTGAATTAAGTAAAATGGTTCAGGAAATTTTAGATACTTCAAAACTTAATATAATAAATAATAAAAATGAAAGTGTATTAGATTTAGGTAGTTTAGTTCAAAAGAACATAGAATCATATAAATTAATAGCTAAGTCAAAGAAAATTAATATTAAAATGAATTTAAAAGAGTCTTTTAATATTAAAGTAGATGAAAAATTATTTACTAAAGCAATTTCTAATATTATTTCTAATGCAGTAAATTATACTGATGAAGGAAAGGAAATAAGAATATATATAAAAGATAAAAAACTTATTATAGAAAATGATTGTAAGCCAATTTCAGAAGAACATTTAGCACATATTTTTGAGGCATTTTATAGAGTTGATTTTGATAGAAATAAGAGTAGTGGGGGGAATGGGTTAGGATTATACATAGTTCAACAAATTTTAAAAATGTATAATTTAGATTATTCTTTTAAATCAATATTAACTGGAATGAGTTTTGAAGTTGATTTTAATTAAATATTTGAAATTTGTTCATGTTTAATAAAAAATAAAATAGTTGAAAAATAACGGGTATTAGATTAATAATATCCTTATTTTTTTATAAAAAATAATTTAATTAATACGATTCTTAATGAATTTTATAAATTTAATTTTTTAATTTCATAAATATTTCATATTAGGTTGATAGAATGTACTCAAGTTAATAAACAAGGAGGACATAAATATGAATGTATTTAAGAGATCAATATTATATATAACAAGAAAAAAAATAAAAAGTATTATTATGTTATTTATATTATTTGGAATATCAACGGCAGTTTTAAGTGGAATTTCAATTAAAAAGGCAGCAAATATAGCAAGACAAGATTCAAATAAGGATATGGCAAATACTTTTGAATTACAAGCTAATTTTACGGGTAATTTTGAAGGAACAATTCCAGAAAATTTAATTGATAAGGTTTCAAAGGTAGAAGGTGTTAAGAATTATGATGCAGCAATTCAAGGAGCTGGTTTAGATTTAGAAAATGTAAATTATATAAAACCAGAAAAAAATGCAGTTCAATATAATGATGATTATAAATATGAAAAACTTTTTTCTGTAGAAGCACATAAGAGCTCTGAGTATGATACTAAGTTTATAAGTAAATCATTAAAGCTTGTTGATGGTAGACATATTGTGCCTACTGATAAAGGTAAGGTATTAATTCATAAGGCTTTAGCAGAAGCAAATAATTTAAAAGTTGGAGATACTATAAAGGCTAAAAAGAGTGATGGTGATTTTAATGCATCAACTTTATCTAAAAATGATTATGACCTTGAAATTGTAGGTATTTTTGAAAGTGAAAATACTGAAAGAGTTGGTCACAAATTAGAAATGCCAGAAAATCTTTTAATAACTGATGTAGATACTGTTAAAACTTTATATGGATATTCAGATGGAAATGTAAAATATACAAATGCTACTTTCAATACAGATACTGATGTAGATAAAGTAACATCAAAATTTAAAGATATTCCTGCTGATTGGAATAAGTATACAATAGTAAAAAGTGAAGATACATTTTTAGCTTTATCTAAGTCTTTTGATTCTTTAGATAAGATTATAAATATGGTTTTAATTGGAGCAATAATAGCTGGAATAATAATACTTTCATTAGTGTTAGCATTTTGGATTCAAGGAAGAGTTCATGAAACCGGTATATTACTTTCAATAGGAGTTTCAAAGTTTAATATTATTTCTCAATATATAATTGAATTATTACTTATAAGTATATTAGCTTTTGGAGGATCATATTTCTCAAGCAAGGTAATTTCACAAAATATAGGAAATACAATAGTTGCACAAGCAAGTAAGCAAGCGGTTCAAGACGTTCAAAGTGGATTTGGAGGATTTTCATTAGGAAATGATGTTAATAGTTCTTTAGCAACTCGTACAGTAGATGAAATAGATGTAAAAGTAGATGTTGAAGAATTAATTTATGTATATGTTATAGGAACAGTTATTATCATACTTTCAGTAATGGCATCATCAGCATCAATAATTAGATTAAAACCAAAAGAAATATTATCCAAAATGAGCTAGGAGGAAAATAAATGTCAATTTTAGCATTAAATAAAGTTAATTATTCATATAAAAATGGAAAAAAAGTTTTAAATGATATAAGCATGGAATTTGAAAAAGGAAAATTTTATGCTATTTTAGGGGTTTCTGGTTCAGGAAAAACAACATTATTATCATTACTGGCTGGATTAGATGAACCTAGAAATGGTGAAATATTATATAATAATCAAAATATAAAAGTAAAAGGGTATGAGAATCATAGAAAAAGCAATATTTCATTAATTTTTCAAAATTATAATTTAATTGATTATATGACACCTTTAGAAAATTTAAAGATAGTTAATCCTAAGGCAGATAAGAAAATTTTAAACGATTTAGGATTAACTGATGATGAAGTTAATAGAAACGTATTACAATTATCAGGGGGGCAGCAACAGCGTGTTGCCATTGCAAGAACACTTGTTACAGATTCACCAGTAATATTAGCAGATGAGCCAACAGGAAATTTAGATAGTGATACAGCTGATGAAATTATAGAAATATTAAAAGTAAGTGCACATAAACATGAAAAATGCGTAATAGTGGTTACTCATAGTAAGGAATTAGCTAAAAAAGCGGATGTTGTACTTGTGTTAAAAAATAAAAAACTAATACAGATTAATTAATAAAAATTAATAAGATTTTATAAGAGGTGGCTTAAGTATGGAAGTAAAACATTTTAAAGATATAAATTTAATAAGTAAAGTATTATATGTTATTTCAATAATTATATTAGTATATACATTATTAACTATATATAATTCACATGTATATATATCATCACTTGTAGCATCAAATAGGATTGTGGTAAGTGAAAGTATATTAATGGTAATAACATATTACATTAATTCATCATTACCATATGCATTTTATTCAATAGCAACATTTTCTATGGGATATATTATCAGTGGATTAAATGTTAAAAAGGAAGTAAAAAAAGATATAAAAAGTGATTTAGAAGACTTTGATAAATTAAATAAAGATTTAGAAGACTTTGATAAATTAAATAAAGATGATAATGAATTAGAAGAATTAATAGAATATTTAAAAGATTAACTAGCTGTTAAGGATTAATTTAGAAAACTCTTGATATTCACTTGAGAAAGTTATTATGATGTTAGGGGAATGGGGTAAGATGGTAAAGGATAACAAGCAATTGGATATAAAGTAAGTTTTGAGAAGGAGTATCAGTTAAGGATGCTCCTTCTTCTTTTAGGTTAAGAAATTTTGGAGCAACTATGTTGAATTTGAACATTACTATATAGAATAATATGGGGATGTAGCTCGTAATTAAATTATAATTTTAAAAGTATATTAGAAAAGGAGAAAAGTAATGAGCAAGTTTACAACCTCACTTAACACCGATACGGAGAACCGTATCGCAAGCAAGTGATACGGTTCATTATTATATAGCATTTATCTCTTCATTTATTTGTTCATTGATACTTGAAATTGGTGGGAAAATTTTAAAGAATATAAATCTTATTAAAGGAGATACAATTAATAAATTTAAAGGTATTGCAAAAATAAAGTTTGTAATTAGAGCATTACTATAAGCAGAAATAAAATTAGAATTTAATCCTATATTAGTAATTACTCCAAATAGTGACATCCAAATGACCATACCACATGATGTAAAAAATGACATATATACTCCTACTTTTTTCATATCATCATTTGGCTTTAATATTTTACTTGTAATGATTTTTACAATTTTACCAACTATAAAAATATCTCCTACTAGTGCATATATAAAAGCTAATGGAAACCCTAGTGCTGCATGCTTAAATATATTTAATGAAAATCCTTCAATCATAGCTATATTGATAAATATTTGTAATCCTAATATGAGGTAAATAAACTTTAGAGATAATATATAATTTTGTAAGGGGGAAATAAAGTTGAAAATATTAAAAAATAAATTGGTTTTAGGGTTGGCTTCAATAATAGTTTTGATTTTAACTATATTTAGTTACTCTAAAATAAGAGAATATAATATTTTAAAAGATGTTTTTGTATTTAAAAATGAAAATGTGGTTTCAGTTTGGAGAGTAAAAAAGGGTGAAGACATTCACGATTACAATTATAAAATGGAAAGCAATGGTATTGATTTTTTAAGTGATATACTTACAAATTCAAAATTAAAAAAATCCACTATAAATGATTCTCCATCTAATACTTTAGGAAGTTTGACTATTTTACTTGATGGAAATACAAGAGAAGTAGATGGTGGTACATCATTTGAATTTGAAAGAGGCATAACTTTAACTCCAATAGATAAAGATAGTGTATATGTTTTTTTAGAGATAAATAAACTTAGAAATGATAATAGTTTTAATAGAGATGGTGTTATGCAAAAATCTTATATTATAGATTCTGAAAAATTAGTAGAATTTATAAATGAAAATACTTAATGAAATTAAATTGCAAATTCAATTCGCAATTGTTATATAATACGAAGTAAATATACTTTTATAACAAATATTATTAAAGGAGTGGTTTTATGATTATAAGAGATGCAGTATATGATGATATAGATAATATAGCGAAATTATATATTTCAAATTGGAAGGAAACTTATAAAGGATTACTATCTGAAGATTATTTAAATAGTTTAACTAAAGAGTATGCAGTAGAAAAGTGGAGTAAATATCTTAAAAATGAAAATCATATTTTTGTTGCGTATGAAGAAAATGAATTTTTAGGTTTTGTAGCATCTAAAAAAGATGATGAGGAAGAAAATTATTGGTATTTAGATTCTTTACATATAACAAAAAATTCAAGAGGAAAAGGAATAGGAACGAAATTAATTTATAGAGTAGGGCAGTATGCTTTAAAACATGGATATGAATGCATGAGTATTTGTATTGTTAAAGGAAATGATAATGCTAAAAGGATATATGAAAAACTTGGTGCAGTTCATTATAAATATTTTATTGATGATTTTGGAGGAGTAAAATCAAATTCAGAAAAACTTATATGGAAAAACTTAAGTATTTTTGCTTAATGATAATATTTTTTCTAATCAAAATTATTAGTTAATATACAATTTTAATATATTATGAACTATTATTTTTTAATATAAAAAGGCTAGAAATCAATACATTGTAACGTTTCTAGCCTTTTTAACTATTATTTATAACTAAATTATCTAACAAATCCTATTAAGACAAACCATAATTAGCAAAATCTGATAAAACTTTAAATTCTAAATCGATGCTATAAGTATTAAATGCTACAGAGCTAAATATCAATGCTAAAATTAAAAATATATTAAAAAATACCGAATCTGCCTTTTTATTTTTATCTTTAAAATTAAATTGACTAAAAGCTAATACAAACATAAATAATAGTGCATCCTTAGAATAATCTTCTAAAACATCTATAACTGACAATAATTCAATATCTTTTATATATCTATTAAAATATTTCGTATTTTCTTCATTTTCTGTAGCCACCATAGAAAATCCATTTCCACTAAAATCTACAATCCTTTTATTTTCTTTATCATAAGTTAACTCATATTTATATTTTGGTGAATTTATGTGATTATCTTCAAATTCTATCTTATTAAAATAATTGTATGTAAAGCCTATAAATACAATTAGTATCACACCTGTCAAAGCTTTATTGTTAAGTAAATTTTTCTTTTTTTCTATTTCAACACCATTTATAGATTTTATGTATTTTCTTTGAAGTTTTTCATTATATATTAATATAATTTGTCCAAGTAAAACAAGCTCTACTCCATTAAACCCACCCATCTTGGTAACTAGTATTAATATAATCTTTATTATTATATAAATATCTAAAAACTTAATTATTTTATTTAAGCTTTCAATGTACTTTTCTTTATTTATAAATTCTATATTTTCCGTATATTTATTAACATCTACATATTTATGTATAAAATATAATACCCCTAACATAATTACTGAATCTATGGCTTTATCTATAAAAAGGTTTAATATTGTTCCTATTATAAATCCACATATTAATATTTTTTTATCCTGTTTATCTAATTCCACTTATATTCCTCCCACAAATTACATTTATTTAGATGATATTAAAACTATCGTTATCTCTAAGAATATAACAATTATGAATTTATTTTCATTATATCATGTATAAATATTGATTAAAATATAACAAAACAAAAAATTCACTTCGCTCATTTCACAAACAATATATCGTTGGCGAAATGAGTGAAGTGAATTTTTTATCATTAGTTAATGAGGCTTATATTATTAGAATAAATTTATAGAACGTTTAGAATTGATAATAATAAACTGTATAACAAGTAACGAAGCGTGTTTTTGTAAGAAAAATTATAAATAGACTATACTAATTTTGATATGAGACCTTTATTGTAGACCGTTAAAATAATAAAACTTTTGTCATAAAGGGCTCATATCATCTTAGGAGATATAATATTTTAATATTAAAGGATATCATATAAGGTATATTTATAAAATTCAGTTATAAATGAACTTAAAGCATCATTTATAATTGGTTTTAATTTACAAGAATCATTAAGATTGCAAGTATTATTATCAGTAGAAAAACATTCTACAATATTTAAATTATCTTCTGTTATTTCAAGAAGTTTACCTAAGTTTATATTTTTTGAATCCATTCCTAGCTTTATACCACCATTTCTTCCTTTAGAAGATGAAATATATCCATTTTTAGCTAATTTATAAATTATTTTTTTTATATGATGAGTAGATAAATTAAGTGTATTTGATAATTCATCTACTGTAAAAAGTTTATTTGGGTTATTGCCTAGATAAATTAATATTCTAAAACTATAATCAGTAAATTTAGATAAATACATAAAATTCTCCTTAATATAATTTGATTATTATATATTATTATAAATTATATTAGCTTGAATACAACATTAACTATAATTAAAAAATTATATGTTATACAAAACTAAAAAGGGTATATAGAATACATATTTAAAAAATAGGAGAGTTTTATGAATAGAATTAAAAAAATAATATTTGTTATTGTAGGAGTTATATCTCTTTTATTAGGGATAATCGGGACAGTACTTCCTATATTACCTACAGTACCATTTTTACTTTTAGCATCATATTGCTTTGCTAGAGGGTCAAATAAATTTGAAGTTTGGTTTAAATCTAGCAAAATATACAAAAAGTACTTAGAAAATTTTATACTTAATAAGTCTATGACCTTAAAACAAAAGATATATATATCAACTTTTGCGGATATAATGATTGCTTTTCCATTGGTAATTTTAAATAACTTATATATAAAGTTATTTTTAATAATAATTATTATATTTAAGTATTATTACTTTATATTTAGGCTCTGTTAGACAATTGTGTGATAAGCAAGTAATAAAAATAGCTAGACATATTGGAAATTCCAAAGTGTCTAGCTATTTTTATGTAAATTACTTCGCAATATATTAATATTGTAAAATTTATAACTAAAATTTCAATTATACCTAGAATGCAATTTAAAGACTAGTTTGGTAGAGGTTGATTGATTTGTCATAAGAAACAATATATAATAAATATTTTAAAAATTATAATAAGCTGGTGTATTTTAAATTTAGTGTATGCTATTATGATATTAAAAAAAATGTAAGAATACTTAAATAAAAAAAGGGATTAAGCCTATAGTTACAGAATAAATAAAAAAGAAATAATTTGATGAATTTCATCAAATTATTTATATATTAAATAGGGAGAAATATATAAAATATGAAACTAAAAAAGTACATTACTAGCATGCTAGTAGCAGGAATCGTTTTAACTTCAACAAGTTCAGCATTTGCAATGAACAACAATTCAAATAATCAAGATTCAATAGGTGTTTCTAAACTATCAATCCAAGAAATAGACGATAATAAAGTAAATTTAAAAAATTCAGCACCAGTAGAGGACAAATTAAAGTCTATTGAGGAACAAGAGAAGGAATGGAAAGAATTAGAAGAAAGAGTTAAGGCAGGGGACAAAGATTTGATGCCAACAGATCAAGATCTTAAAGAAAAAGGTATAACAACAAAAGGAGGTTATCCAACTAGAAAGGGTACGATACTTGTAACCAAAGCTTTTGGAGTTACATCATTAACAGGGCATGCTGGAATTGTATATAATTCTAATACATCAATAGAATCATTCCCGAAAATTTTTTCGCCTAAAGGTCAAGATGGAGTTTATTCATATCCGAATGATTGGAATACAAGATATAGCAGTGGATATGGGGTTAATGTAAGGGGAACTAGTCAAGCTCAAGATAACGATGCAGCAGATTATTCATATAGAAGATTCCAAGAAAGAAAGCCTTATAATTGGACATTTACTGATACAGAAAATGGTGCGAAATTTTACTGTTCTCAATTAGTTTATAAAGCATTTAAAGTAATGAATGGTGTTAACATAAATCATAATGGTGGTATAGTTTATCCTATGGATTTAGTTAATTCTAGTAATACATATATTGTGTGGTCGAAATAATAGTTAAATAGAAAGAGGTATAGAATGAAGTTATCTAAACAGAAAATTTTTTTAATCATAATTATAAGTTTTGCTTTTTTAATAGGCTGTTCAAGGAATAAAAGTTATATTGAAGACTATGAATATGGCTTATTATATACTTCAAATAGCGGTTCAGTTGTATCTCTTTATGACAAACAAGGTGAAAATTTAGGGGAAAAAATTTAAACGTATCAGGGATAACATTTGGAAGTTTTATGAAAAACGGAATAGAAGTAAAAGATAAACTATATTATGCTGCTCCATTAGCTGGAAGTAATCAACAAGATTTTGTTGTAGAGATGGATAAAGATAAATTATCTGTAAGCAAAATTAAAAGTACAGGAGTTACTCCAACATTTTTTTCTTCCGATGGGAAATACACTTTTAGTGGGATTTCTTCATTAAATAATTCTCAAATAATTAAGACCGACATAGAAAAAAATAAAGTAATAGGTACAAATGAATTAGAGGGTCAAGGCATCAATATGATTGAAGATGGAAATCAACTTTATATTTTAAGTATAAATCACAATGACTCAGGAAAATCAACAAGTGGAAATTTATATACAATTGATAAGTCTAGTTTTAAAGTTCTAAATAAAATAGTTGTTGAAGATATAAGTTTTACTTGTGATATGGCAAAAATAAGTAATTACATATACATTCTAGTCACTAATGATGGTTTAGATAACAAAACAAATAAGGTTAGAAGGATTAGTTTGAAAGATGGATCTATAAAAGAGTTCAACTTACCATTTAAGAATTTATCAAAAATTCATATAAATAATGATGATATTTATATTGTAGAGTCTGATGTACACAGAGAAGAAATTTGTAATAATGTTGCTAAATTAGATATAAAAACTGGAGAAATAAAATCTTTTAATGTTGAGGGAAACATCCTTTCAAGTATAATAGCAGATAATAAATTTATTTTATCTGATGGTAAAAAGGTATATGTACATAATTTAAATGATTTTAAACTTGAGAAAGAATTTTATGCAAAATCTTATGATAATAAGGTTTTTGTATCTATATTTAAAAAATAAATATAGATATTCTAAAGTTAGTTATTGATTTTCAAAAAAAAGAAAATTTACATGTGTCATTATTTGATGAATTAAGAGAGATTATAATTTAATGTATAATAAGACTGAAAGAAAACACGAAAGATAATAGGGGGATTTAATATGAATAAAAGAATTATGGCTTTAGGGCTATTAGGACTTTCTCTATCAATGGCTGTACCTGTTACAAATTATGCTAAAGAAATAGAGACTGATAAGGAAATTGTTACTAATATTGAAGGAAATGAAGTATTAGAAACACCTGTTACGGCTGAAGAGTACGAGGCATTTGGGGAAGGTGCAAAAGACGATTGTGAAGAAACTTATAAACTTGAAGTTACAGATGAAAATATAGATAAGATAAAAGCTGGAGAAGAAGTTCAAGCTATAAGTACAGAGAATAGCTCAAGATCTATAAGCTGTAGTTATAACTGGACACCAAGAAATACAAGCTGGTCAGTTAAGATAAGCGGACTTAATGACTATAAGTTAGGATTTACAAGATTTTTAATACAAAATAAGTTTACTAGAAGTGGAAAACAATATACTGGAACTTTATATGATGAATCTATTCAGCTAGGATTGCTAAATAATGGAACATATACTCCTAGTGGGAAGGTTGGACCTACAGCTGGAAAAATTCAAACAGGAGATGCTTTATACGTTACAGTTAAAAGAGGAAATACAACAGTACATAGTTGCGTTAAAAGCGCTAAATAAATAGAAAAAGGCTATGGTTGATAGTAGACCATAGCCTTTTAAATTTGTATATTAAAATGTTTTTAAAACTGAGGAGCAATATGGTGAGATACGAATTATTCACCATTTATACTTATAAAATTCATTTTTATTGAAATGAATTTTAATAAATAATTTATGAATAAAAATGTAGCTATATAGTAACATGTAAAAAAAAGAATGTTATTAATAGCAATTACACTTTCAAAAACTAGTAAAACACAAGTAATTATGCAAAATAATAACTGTAAACTATAATAAGAATCTTTAATAACCTTTATATTATTATTTTTTATAGTGCAAATAATAAATTTCTTTTTAAATGATACGAGACTATATGTAAAAAAAATCAATGGGATTATAATCGCAGAAATTACAAGTAATGTATATTCCATTTAAATACTAACCTCCTTTTTTTATTTATTCCCTATATAATAATTATTATAATAAGTGAGTATTATGCACATTATATTTATGAATAAACACCAATATTATTGATATTTATTCATAAATATAATTCTGATAAAATAATTACAGAAGACTAGTATAAAAATATTTGTAAAAAGATTATTTCTGTATATATAAATAAAATTAAAAAAAGCAAACCTATTTTAATTTATTACAATGATGAATCAATTCAAAATACAGCATTTGAGTTTGAGTTTATATATTTAGATTCAGAAGGAAATAAAATAGAGCGTTATTAATTTATTACAAAATATAAAAACTATAAATTACGTGATCCAAAATAATTAAAAATAAGGCTTAAATTAAGCCTTATTTCAGAGCGTAGACAAAGTCTACGCTCTTTTATTTTTGTCAATACTCTTTATGAGGT
>OGCQ01002090.1_pt1 | contig 21534 bp, 22 predicted proteins | sample 1570161 | NCBI WGS metagenome assembly OGCQ01 (sample SAMEA4384402, study PRJEB24528) | human gut metagenome
AATTTTTCATTTGTTTCTCCATTGATTAAAAATTTAATTGAATTTATTTCTTTTAAATTTGTTAATGTATTTACTATACTATTAATTATTTTTAATTTATTTTTTTCATCTCCATATTCTAAAAACTGATTTGAAACATTTATTTCCGCACAAGAATTTTTTACTTTTACATCATGTACAACAGTTCCTTCTGGAATTAATTTTTTTAAATTGCTACTTTGTGGTCCTTTAATTAATAAATTAATTATTTCTTTTTCTGGTTCTTTTATAAGTGTATTTGCATCAATTAATCTAATTTCTGACTCTAATTCACCTGTTTCAGAATTTTCAAAATAAAGCGTTACTTTTGTTTGTCGATTTTGTTCATCTGATATTTCTTGTTGAGGTGTATAGTCTTGATATTCATCTTCTTTCTTTTTTTCTATACTAATATTTTTATATATAAAAAATATTCCCCCTCCAATAATTAATAAAGAAATTATTGCAATTATTATTTTTTTATTCATTTTTATCCTCCTTGTCTAACTAATATTATTTTACTAGTAGCTGATTTAGAACAAAAAATAGGTACTATTTATATAGCACCTATCTTATTTATACCTTATATATTTTTAGAAATCTGATATAAAATCTGAGGAATTGTAGTACCTGAAAATACTAAAGCAGCTCCTATTAAATATGGCATTAATGTTTTTTTATATTCAGCTTTTTCTTCTACACTTCCAAGCATGTATTTTATACCAATTGCCATTAGTATTATTACAGACACAACACTTCCAATTACTTGAACAATTCCTAAAACATTTCCAGTTTTTTGTTTTAATTCTTCTGAATTAGCTCCATTTCCGGCCATTATATGCATTTAAATCTCCTAAAGAAGAAATTCCATCTTCTGCTTCTACATAATTAGGATATATAATATTAATTACAAAATTTATTTCTAATAATAAAGTAACAATTACCATTATTTTAAAAAGATTTTTTTTCACTATTTTTCTCTCCTTTATTTATTTTAGATTCCTTGTAATATAGTAATAGCTAATTTCCATATTCCAAAACCTCCAAATATTACTATACATCCAACTACATATGGTACTAATAATTTTTTTACTTCTGCTTTCTGCTCAACTCCTGATACCATTAGTTTTATCCCTAACACTGCCCCCATAATTACTGCAAGAGATGTTCCTACTACTAATAGTATATTATATACTGTGTTAGAAACATTTTGCAAATTGTTATCATCATCATTGGCATATTTTATTTTTCCTTGGCTTATAAAACTTTTTGCATCATTTATCATGTCATCTATACTTGAACTAGCATTTTCCGGATCAGTATTTGGATCTTTTTTGGGGTTTGTATAAATTTCACTACTATTATTTTTCTCTTCCATATCCTCATAAACATCTTCTTGAGTTTTTTCAAATAATTTTTCCTGTTGTTCTATATATTCATCACTATTTCCTTCCTTTTTTAAAAATGATATATATTCTTTATAATATTGAGGATAATTCTTCTTAAAGTTTTGTCTTGACGTTAAATCCATTTCATTTCTTAGTATTTTAGAACATTTATTAGTATCTTTATCTTTTATTGCATTTATTAGTTTTTCATCTACACTTTCCTTTTCTTCTTTTGATAAACTGTCTTGTTTTAATTTACTTTTTCTCTCTGATATTGCATTTAAAATAATTTTAGTTAATTCTTTATCTTCATTAGAATATGAAGCTTGAGGATTAGATGTCATTAAATTTAATAATGCATTCATTTCTTTTTCCCAAGCATTAAGTTCTTCATTTGATAATTCATTTATTATATCATTATTTTTTTTATATTCTTCTCTAATTTCCTTACTAGTATAATTAGAATAAGATTTTGCTAATGAATACGAGCTAAATAATATTAAAATAATACAAATAATCATCATTGTTCTTACTATTAATCTTTTCATAATCTACTCATCTCCTTTAATTATTATCGCTTTTTCATTATATATATTATATCACAGTATTACATTTTTTTCAAACTATATAAAACAAATAAGAAATTTTTTCAATTTTTCTTTGATATCTCTTTCCTATTATATAAGAAAAATACCAATAAAAATATATAATTATATATTTTTATTGGTATCTTTGTTTTAAATACTAGCCAGACATATTGCTATCAAAAACAATCCAATAACAGTAAACTTTACTCCATTGCAATAAGAAGCCGTTACATCTTCTCTTGTAATTCTGTCTCTTATTTCAGCAATGCCTGCCACTGTGAGCATTATGCCAATTACAAAGACAAAAATCCAAGTTCCAATCCGTAAAATTTTTAGCATTTGCATTTACCCTATCATCCAAACAATATATGATATCCTTTCTATTTTTTTCTTTATTATATCATATAGTTGTTCAATTTTCAACACTTATGTGAACTGTTATCAATCTATACTAAATGACATGACACAATCATAATTGTCTTTTAACTGCATTATTACATTCATAGTTATTGTTTCAGAAGTTTTTTCTGTTATATCACTTAATTTAATTGTTTGAGCATATGTTGAACCTTCATTTGAATATGTGGTATATTCTATACTATAATGTAATGGTAATTTAGCCTTAATATAATTTTCAAATTCTTGTTCTGTCTTCCAATTATTATTTTTAAATGTATCATCTAACATTTTATATGCATTGATATAGTCTCTTTGGTTAAGCATATTAATCCAATTTTCAATATTCATTGCAACTTTTTGCTGATTACTTTGTGAATCATATGTGCTTTTATATTTATCTGACAATATTGTATAAGTATCAAGCCTTAATGTAAAATTCATCGGGCTAGTTTCTTCAAATATATACAAATTTTGATATTGGTCCATACAAATAACTTCTAAAATATTATCATTATTATTTACTTGATATTTTTTAAAAATTAGTTGAGATATTTCATTTTTATTTGAATCTACATATTTTTCAAAATTGCTTAGGCTCCCAAATCTTTTTTCTTTATAGTCATTTTGTAAATAATTATAAATAGTTTCTGGTCTTGCAAAAACAAGTCTCTTGTATGTTGCAAAATATGTTTTTGCTATATTTTCATATGTCATACTTTGTTCTATATATATATTATTATCTTTTTTTTCTATTGAGTCGTCATTATATTGAATTGATATATCATCAATTCTATTATAATGACCAGTTATTGGTTCAATTGAAAATGTTTTATTTTCTCTATCCATATTCACTCTAACATAAATATTTCCAATATATTCATTATCTAATGATGTCATTATTCCATAAACAATATAATTTTCAATTTTCTCTCCTTTTAAGTATTTTATTTGTAAAGCATCAAAAATTGCTTTTGTGTTTATTGTTTTTAGATTACTATTTATATTGTCTACTGTGATATTATTATTGTTTATATATTCTTTACTAAGTAAATTGTATCTTTCTTGTTTTATTTCTTGCTCGGTAAATTCATGAGCTTTTTGACTATCTGTATTAATTTCATTCAAAAACTGTTGCACACAATTTTTAACTGTAAAAAATCTAGTTGTGTCTGTTAGTGTTTCTAATTCTATTTTATTAAATTCAATTTTCTCTCCACTGTCACCTTTCTGAGTATTTTCTATAGTTTCTTTTCCTTGTTTTATAGCCACAACTATACAGATTACAATTATACACATCAATATAATTAATCCTATTATTATCTTTTTTAAATTTTTCATATAAACTCTCCTATTAATAACTAATTAAATTCAAAATATTAATTAGTTATAAATCTATATACTTTTGTATATTGTCCCATTGGTACAACACTTATTTGATCTGGTCCAGCAACCTCATTTGTATGAGCCCCAACAGTCTGACCATTTCCAATATAAAGTTCAACATGTCCAGGTCTCCATACTACATCTCCAGGTTGTAAGTCAACACTAGTAGGTGAGCCTACATAATATGCTGAACCATATTCACTTGTTGTATTTGGTGCTACAAACCCAAAGTATTTACTATATAATCTAGCAACTAAACTAGAGCAATCATATTGGAATTGTCCATATCTATTTCCCATACTGTATGTATATCTATCATCTTCAGCAATTCTTACAGCCTCATTTAACAATTGTGTCATTTTATTTGCACTATCTCCAGTAAGTTTTATTGTTCCTATTCTTGCATCTCCAGCTGGTTTAGTTTTTCCTTGAAATTGCGTATAATAATTTTGAGCTCTTACCACCCTTTCATCATAACTACTTCTATCCCCTGGTGATTCAAAAAATCTCATAAAATATAATGTTGCATCTTCAATATTAGATGCATTTGCCCAATCATCCGATGTTGACGTTATTCCCTCATCTCTAATACTACCGCTTGTTCTATGTTCTGAATATCCACTAGCCGCACCTTGTCCACTAATTTCAGCAACTAAAAATTCAACTTGTGTATCTTCATCTTGCCATGTTAATCCTTTTGAAGTTGCATAAGCTATTAATTGTGTTTTCCTTGAAAAAGACCATTGAACTAAACCAATTCCTTCGCCAGATCCACCTTCTACAACTGCCGGATTAAATCCACCTGATTCATAATCAATATTTCCCATTGCACCTGCAACAGCAATCTCACTATATCCTAAATCTCTTAATGCAAACCAAACTTTTTCTTGTATTGTTCCTCCGTATATTCCACTTGATGATAATAGGGATGATATTGAAAATTCACCTTCATAATTATATTCTAATACTCCCCAAGGAACTTTAGTTGCTTTATAAATAAGATATTTGGTTAAACTCAAATAATTTGCCGTTTTTTCATTATCTTCTATTATTTGGAATAAATATCCTGATGTTCTAACTTTTGACTGCATGTGATGTTTCAAATATAACTTAACAAAAACATTTTCTCTTCCTTCTGTTTTTAATTCACCTTTTTCATACGAATTAGAAATTGTATGTGTCTGCGAAACTACTTTTTCGTATACTGCATAATTATATTTTCTTTCTTCTATTTGTTCATTTCCATTAGCGTCCACAGTTATCTCATTATATGTACCTGTTCCTGTCTCAACTGTCTTTTCTGAAGTTGAAGAATTTGAATTTGTTTCCGATACCTTACCTGGTACACTTAATATTTTTTCATCTTCATTACCCATATCTAAAACAGCTTTACTGTAACTATTTTCTTGATATGCTTTTACACACCAAGTGCTTACGTAAGTAACATTAACACTTGTGCTAACATTTTCTACAGTAGTATTAACTTTATTGGTTTCATGCGAGCTTTCATCAAATCTATCAACTGTTGCATCTTTTCGTTGCATAGTTGTTTCTATCGTATTAGTTGTTGTAATATTATCTTGAACAGCTATAACTATCTCAGAATTCATAACCTCATCTGCTAAATCTTCTGTAAATTTAGTATAATCTGTATCCATATAAAAATACAATAAATATTCATATGGCATTACATATTTTTGTAACGCTGTTTTTAAGTTCAATGAACTATTAGTCTTTAATTCTATACTTCCATCTTTGTTTCTAGTCCAAGAAACAATAACAATATTTTTATCATCATCTATTGTATAACTTTTTAAAGCATTCTCAACATCACCATCATCTATATATTTTTGTAATTGCTCTTTTTTTACATATTTCATATTAATTATTTTTGATTCCGTACTGTCTTTATATGTTGTTTTACTATTTTCCGTTGAAATTCTTCCTTCTTTATCTGCTTTAAAATATTCATCTATACTTTTTACAATAGCTTGTGCATATTTCTCTACTCCTCCTTCAGAAATCACACTTGCATCTGGATCTTTGTTTAAATTTCCTCCCATTGCTACAACAGATGGATATCCAGTTATCGCAGCATTCTCTATAATACTTAGCGACGATGATATTCCTTCACTATTCTTACATTTGTCAACATCCGTTCCTGCTTTCAAATCTGTAAGTCCCATTGTATTAGACAAATTAGTAGATAGTATTTCTGCAAGTTGCTGTGATATATTATCACCCTGTTTATATATTGTTTGAACTCCAGGTGTATTTCCATCACTAAAATAAATTTGTATGCATAAATTAGGATTTGCATCTTGTGTCTTCTTGGCTCTATCTTCTGGTTCTATTCCATCTAGATTTTTTGATGTACTACCTGTCTGGACAACTCTAATATTGGTATAATCCTTTAAGAGTTCTTCAACTATTTCTGCAACTTTAATTGTTAATTCTTCTTCTTTTAATCCTTTTCCTTCATTAGTAATTCCTTTGTCATCTCCACTATTTCTTCCAGCAGCAATTGCTACTACATAATTTTCACTATCTTTTCCGATTTTTTTTTCTTCTGTTCCCGTTCTTGATGTAACTTTTGCTAATCTGTTAATTCTATTATTACTATTATTCTCTTCCTTACCTAATGGTGTGTCTTCTGTAACTGCTATTACACTTGATAATCTTAAATATCCTTCTGTTCCATCATCTGTTTTTACTTCAATATACACTGTAACATTTTTTGTAATAGAATTTTCATCTTTTTCGTATTTTCCTTTATATGTTACAACATCACCTTTTTTTAATTTAAACTCCGTCAAACTATCATCTGGAATATATGGTGTAAAATACCCTTTTATATTTTTATACAACGGTGCATCTATTGTAGATATCTTTAATTTCTGTCCCTCTTTCATATTTTCTAATCTATTTATGTCATTTCTATTGATTATTTCAACAGGTTGATCTACTTTTGTTTGCTCTACAACAGATGTTTCACCTTTTCCAGTATTTTTCATTTCTCCGCAATTCTTTGTTTGGAGTAACTCTCCTTATCTCTACTGCTCCCTGAAATCCATCTTTTGAGTCACTAGAGACTTTTCCTGCTAAATTAGGAAATTGAGTCACCACTTCTGCTTTAATTATTTTCTTTAAAAAATTAATATCTTTCGGTAAATTATGATATTCTGACGATTTATTGTATTTTTTTACTATATCATTTAATTTATCATCTATTCCATCAATAAAATCTAAATAATATCCATCCTTTTCGTTTCCTTTGATTTCTATTAATTCTGAAACATCTTTTATTTCTAAAGATTCATATATTAATTGTGGATTATTTTTGGCAGTAAATAATTCTATTCCTAAGTCTATAAGCCCATATAATATCAATCCGCCTACCGAAATTAAGAGAATTGGTAATATTATAGGTAACGCAGCGGTAAATAATGCAGATATTGCTTTAATTGCTGCTTTTTTAGCTGTTTTTTTTGCCGTTTTTTCAATTTTGTCTTTCTCTTTATCTTTTAAATTCTTTATTATTCCCAAATATTTCACCTCTTTAAGTAACATTTATTACTTTAAATTTCTGCCTTAAAACTCATTCCTTCTATTTTCGGATTATTTTTATATTCTACTTTGTCTACAATATCTGTAAAATTAATACTTTTTATTTCTAATCCAACTCTATTTGTAATGTTAAATTTAATTTTAATTGTTTTAGTTTCATTTGCTTGAAAGTCTAAGTCGTCATCTGTATTTTCATACAATACTGCTTCAAATTTATTATTATTTTTATCTTCAACAAAACATGTTTTATTTTTTCTTTTTGCATCTAATAATATATTTTTATTTGTTTTATTTTGAATATTTACAGTATATATCTCATAATCTAAATATTTATCAACTTTTGCTACATTAATTGCTAAATTATCAGCTTCTACTTTTTTATTTATTATTGTTTTTCCTAAATATCCGTTTAAATTTATCTTACTTTCTTCACCTTCAGTAGTTACTGATATATATTCTTCAATATAGTTATCACTTGTTTTTCCTGTTGCTAACATGTTATCAAAGATTTTGACTTGATAAATATATATATTATTAGAACTTGACCATGATTGAAAAGAAAATTGTTTGTTTCCATTAAACCTTTTTTCATAATAATTCTTTTCAAATAATTCTTCAGTTGGATATATCTCTTGTTTTGTATCATTTGCAAGCATTGTATATGCAAGAACAGGATTATGCTCTATGCAATATTCAAAAAATTGTGTTATACAATCTCCTAACTCTTCACTATAAGAATCTGAAACTTTTCCTCCATCAACCATCGATTTGCTTTCCTGAAAATATTTTATTGTATTAGTTTCATTATTCTTTTCTTTTTTTTCATTTTTATAATTAAAATTTAAAATTCTTATAACAATAAATCCTATTGTTATAGCTAAAATTATTCCCCATACTTTTAACCTATTTTGATTATAGTATTTCCATAATTTATACATATTGTTCCTCTTTCATACATTTTTATTATTACTATTTTATATTAATTATTTACAGTTTAAGTTGTATTTGTCACTCATGGATTTTTTCCGCTGGTAGTGTTTATTTTTTTCGTGTTTTTCGTGTTTTTCGTTGTGGTTGTTGTGGTTGTTGTGGTTGTTGTGGTTGATTAATTCTATGTTGTCTTCCTATTTTTTCCATTCCTAATGTTTCTGTATATAAGTCCCAAACATTATTTTGATTATCTACACCATCCACATTAGCTTTTATCATATCTTGCATTGTATTACGTTTTTTATCATCCGTAATATAGTCTTTTCCATATTCTTTAGTCATTCCAACAATGTCAATCATATTATTATGTATATTGTCATTATCACTATGTTTCATTTCCATTGTTAAACCTCTTTCAATCTGATCATCATCTGTTATATTTGCTTTTTCATAATCAAATCCTAATCTCATCAATTCAGTTGGATCTATATCTCTTCCAACTTTTTGACTGATTCTTCCTGCCATCTCTTCATACTTCTGTTGTTCTTCTTTATTTTTCATTTTTTCACTAAGGATTTTTTTATTCTTTCTCTCATCTGCCTTTAAAGAAGCTTCCCTAATTCCTAAGCTTCTTTTATCCATTTTATATCTTAGATTTTCTGCTGTATTTCCAGCAAATTTTTCTAATCTACCTGCTGCATTAATTCCTCCACTAGCAATTTTATTCCCAGCTAGTGCTCCTGCACCCATAAATGTTGCCGCCTTTGATAAATCTCCTGTTGCTGCTCCTGCTGCTAATCCTACCATAGCCCCTCCAGCAATTCCTAGGCCTCTTGCAGTTAGCCCTGCAACTGGTTTTGCAACTTTCCATGCCTTTCCTCCAATTGATTTTGCTTTATTTAATATCTTACGTCTTGTCATAGCTCGATTATTTTGTGGATTTCCTGTGTTACTTGGTATTTGACCACTTGGAGTATTTTGTGGTTGACTTCCTGGAGTATTTTGTGGCTGACCTCCTGAATTGTTTTGTGTTTGACCTCCCGGAATATTTTGTGATTGATTTCCTGGATTATTTTGTGATTGATTTCCTGGATTATTTTGTGATTGATTCCCTGGATTATTTTGTGGTTGACTTCCTGGATTATTTGATGGTTGATTTCCTGGTAATACTGTACTAGAGTTTTGTCCACCACTACTTCCTCCATCAAATGATTGTAAAAAGCTTCTATTTTGCATTCTTATTTTATTTGAATATCCTTCAGAGCTTGATGAACCACCCTTATCTAACTTGCCTTTTGCTTTTCCTCCTCCAACAAATGAAGCAAAACTCTTAAGTCCATTCATCGCTAATGCTCCACCTGCAAAAGAATTAAATCCACTTGTAGTAGTTGCTTTATTTAATCCAAACATCTCTTTTATAAGCTTTTCTGCTGGTATCAAAAATGCAATGGCGACTATTCCATATATTAAATTATTTTTTACCAAATCCATCGCAGATGAAACTAAGGAAAAGTATAGTATCAAATGTACTGGTTGTAATACCAAATGCATAACATATTCTTTAAACCACATATTAAACGCTTGTGCTTTTCCATCTCCTGCTTTATCTATTGGATACGTTAAAGCAACTAATGGTGCTATCATTGTTAAAAATGCCATATATAAAAATCTTTTAAAATACATCACAGTGAACATACAAGTATATATTACTAATATTACATATAAGATTGTATATGCTATTGCATTATATATACTTGACGATTGTGCACTGAATCTCACAAAACCTATTAAATTTGTCTTAAACTTAACATTTCCATCATCGACTTTTACCACTATATTATTATTTACCGAATCTGCAAATAAATTATTAATCTGATCAGTTATCATCATTAAACCTGACATTATAAAATGAATAAAAAATACTAAACATAGAGCAACAACCCAATTCTGTAGATTCTCTTTATATTTTGCTTTATCAGCAGCAGTGGAACTAATAACAATTCTTATTCCTAAATATACTAATACTGATAATAATCCCACTATAGCTATATTTCTGAATGAGATATACCAATCTGCTATTATTTGTCTTAACCCATTTTCACCTGCCCCTGATTTTGCAGCTTCTTCTGCTTCACTTGTTTCAGTAACAGCAACATATTTATTAGGATTTAGAAAATTAACATCTAATGCTGCTATATTGTTTGAGAATATTGCTTCTGGTGAATATATAAAGTTAGGGATTTCATAAGAGTCTGCCCAAAACATAATTTCTGATGTATCAATGCTTCCGCGTTCCAAATTCAAAGTCTACATCTGCGTCATTCACATCTCCCGCATATAACCAAGATTTTGGGTCTGTGTCAGTCAAATTTCGTGTAGTTTTAGGTAACATAGCAGAAGTAAATCCTTTTGTCCCTAGCATAAATTTATTTAATGTTCCCATAACAATATCTGAAATTCCTGCTATAAGTTGAGCTAACTGTTTAAGTAATGTTCCACCAACATCAAATTGTGCATCAGCAGCTTTTTCTATTTTCTCAGTATCTGCATATACTTTATAATTAGGAGCTATTGAAAATATTAAGATTAGTCCTATTAATATAATTATAAATATCTTTCGTACAATATTATTTTTATTTGTAAAAAAATTCATCATTTCCTCCTAACATCAGAAATTCTTTCTTCTATCTACTAACTTGTTTAAATTTGTTTCAACAAACTCGAACTCTTTTTGAGTAGGAGTTATTTGTAAAATTGCAGATTCAGAACCAACTTTAAGTAAGCCTTCACCCTTTCCACAAGTTACTAAAAATCCAGCTTCTCCTTCACTTAACTTAAATACTTCTTTTAAATATTGTATTTCAGATTTATCTTGTGCTAAAAATAACTTTGTATCAGAAGATGTAAGTACAGCTTGAGCTTCTGGCTTTTCATAGAAGTCTTGGAACCTCTGTGAAACTACTGCAAGCGAAACATTTCTTTTTCTTGCACGTCTAGCCATTGTATTTAAAAAGTCCACGGCCTCAGGGTATGGAAGTAACATCCATGCTTCATCAACTATTACTCTTTTTTTAGTTGCTCTACTTCTATCTTCACTATTTTTCTTAACAAATTTTTCCCATATCCAAGTTAAAAGAATTTGTTGAGCAAGTGGTCTGGCAAATTTTTCCTCTAACTGTGATATATCCAAATTTATAAAAGGTGCTCCTTCAAGTAATTCAAATGTTGATTGCCCATCAAAATAAGCCATTTGTCCATTATATTCTCTTATATATTGCTTCATAACTTTTAACAAATAACTATAATGATATCTATAATCATCATTCATATTTTCTTGTGCTTTTGCTTGTATTCTTTTATACCAAGAACCTATTGTTGGCATTTTCTTCTTATCCCTATATAGCTTATCTCCTCTGTTAAAACTTCCAGAAGACTCATATAAACTGTTAGGATTATTTGTTATTCCCAATGCTGCATATTCTTCTGCAACTGACTCTGCAATAATTTGTTTTGTCAATTCGTTTACTTCTGAACTTCTTGTACTACCTCTAGCCATTGTTAGCAATGCTTGAGTTACGTCTTCAACTTTATTTTCTACATTAAGAACCATTCTCTCTTTTCCAGTTATTTCATCTTTTGCAGTTTCTGTTTCCAAATCAAATAAATTAATTACAGTCTTCGAAGTTGGACTAAGTACAACATTTATTCCACCTAAAGATTCTGCTACAACTTCATATTCACCTTCGGCATCTAGTGCTAAACTTTCTATTCCCATTAATAGCGATGATCTACTTATTAATGTTTTCATTGTTACAGATTTACCAGCACCAGATTTTGCAAATATTACCATATTGTAATTTGTAAGTGAACTATGGAAATTATCAAATAGTATAGGTGTTCCTGTTTGTTTGTTAAATCCTAGTGGTATTCCTGTTGAATGCCCTACTTCTGATGTTACAAATGGAAATACTGTTGACATTGAACGTCTATCAAATGTATGTATTTTTTTTATTTTGTCATTCATTAATGGTAAATTAGACTTAAATGCATCTTCTTGCATTGCCCATGCAGTTTTAACACCTACTAAAGATTTTGACATTTCTGTTGCTAATAATTTTGTTAGCCTATCTAAGTCATTTAAGTTATATGTAAATATTGTTGAAATTACTGAAGCTTCATATAATTTATTAAAACCTGCTGCAATTTCATCTCTTAATTGTTCTGCCTCGAATCTTTTTTGCGTTAAATTACTTTCTCTGTTTATATTTCCTTTATCTGATGCAACTATTCTTTCTGTTTCCAACTCATTTATTACTCTGTTTAATTCATTTTGTGATTTTGCTTCTTGTATTGGATTTATATATATTGATGTATTTATATCTCCAAAGAAATACATATCTCTAAATAATTCAGGGAATGTACACATTCTTGGCAATGTTGATACAAAGAAACTTCTTGCATATTTTTTTACATTTGAAATTATTTCCAAATAATCTATATTACTTGCGTTTATTCCTGATGGTGCAATTAACTCTTTTATTGTTTGTCTTTTTAATAATTGTGAATCTTCACTATACTGTTGTCTTCTTTCTACCTCTTGTTGTTTTCTTTTTGCCATCTGCCTTACCTCCTTCATTTGTACTATCTTCATCCACTTTTTCTATGGCTTTATCTGCTATTTCTTTTCCTACATATCTTTCATTTTCTCCTATTATTATTTTAGCCATCTTCGATATTAACTCTTCCATACTATGCTCTTTTTCTTCTACTTTTTGTTCCAACTCACTTTTAGCTTGTTCTATTTTTTCGCTTGCTAAATTCATTGCTTTGCTTTCTATAATTTTATCTAGCTCTTTCATCCTTTTGGCTAATACATCTGGTGCTGTTGAATACATCTCATCATATCCAGCTCTTACCGCTTTGTCTAGCCCAAATGTTTCAGCCTCATCTCTATTGTATGCCATATACAATAATTCCACTAACTCATCTGATTTTAATATTTTTCCTCTAACTCCACAAACGCCAATTGAGTTTATCAATGATTGTGCTCTTGTATATAATTCAGAAAATGCACTTTCTTCAATTTCTTTTTTATCTAAATTTTCGCCTGAAGCTTCTGCAGAGAAATATGGTATAACTATATAATAATGTTTATTTAATATACTTTTATTTAGGCTCATTTTTTCGGTATCTTGCAATATTGATTTTCCATATTCATACAGGTTATTTTGTTTTGTTACTTCATAAAATGCCTGTTTTAATTGTTGATCAGAATATTCTCCTGATTCTCTCATTTGATCATATTGGCTTTGCATTTTTCTTAATTTAATTTCAACATCCTTTACTTTTTCTCTGTAACCAACCAAACTTGATTCGAGATTTATAGATCTTGTTTGTATATATATTTGTATTGGATATCTTAATGTATTTAGAAATTGCACAAATCCTTCTTCAACACCATTTTTTTCTATTCCAGACATTAAGTCATAATTAATGCCCTGACATTCAATTACCATCAAAAATCTATTTCCATCTTTTTGAACTATCATGTTATCTGTTACTGTATCAAATTCCATAAAATTAAAAATAGACTGTTTATCTTGATTATTGCTATTTGTTTGTTTCTTACTAGAGTTTTTACTTTCAGACTCATTGTCTTTTGATTTATTTTTTTCTTTAAAAACAATATATACTAAAAAACCTATTAATCCAAACACAGCCATAACAACTGGTATTAATATATAAGTTAGCATTTTTATTACTTGCACTGCTGATGTACTATTCATTTAAATTCTCCTCCTTTGTATATACATATAGTTTTCTTTTATTTTTTTTGAATTTTATATATCTTTTTATTATATCGTCAAGGTTTTCTCCTCCTGTTTTTCTTGTTATTTCTAATCCATTTGAATCAGGCATTTTAAACATTCCTACCGAATATCCCAATACTGCAAACACAAGTACCAATATAACTCCAATCATTGTTAGTTTCATAAGCTTAAATATAATATAAAAAACTAATCCTATTGCAGCACCAACACAAGTTGTTATCAATGATTTATTAGAAAATATAAATAAAATTCTACCTTCTCCCTTTACATTTCTTGGTAAATTATATGTTCCCATATCTTCCTCCTTTGTTTTTATAATATTTTCTATTTTATTATAGCAAAAAAAATCGATAAATGGAAGTATTTATCGATTTTTTTATAATTATTTTTATAATTAATTTATGAATTTAAACTAGTTGCAAATTGGTATACAACGTTTGCAATTGTTGATGCTGCAAATATTAAGATTGCTCCAACTAAATATGGTATCATTGTTTTCTTATATTCTGCTTTTTCTTCTGCTGAACCCATCATATATTTTATACCTAATACCATTAATATTATTACTGCAATAACAACTCCCGCTGTTTGTATAACTCCCATAAGTTTACCACCTAATGTTTTTACTTCATCTACTCCGGTTCCTTCTGTTGCAGTAATATCTTTTGGTGTAGTTGCTCCATATACAATAGATGTTCCAATAGAAATAATTAATAATATTGTAGCAATTGTTGTTAATATTTTCATTGTTTTTGTGCTCATTTTATTTCCTCCTTTTTATTTTTCTTATAATAATCTGGTCTTTCCAGAATTTAAATAACATTGCATAATACTATCTTTATTATAAGCTATTTATAATATTTTTGCAAGTTTTTTTAAGATTTTTTGTCATATTTTTCATGTTTTTTGTACTTTTCTATACAAAATATCTATTAACACTCATTTTTATTGAAGCTTTTCCACCAATTCCGCAATCTTTTTAACGCTTCTCCATGTATTAGGTTCAACCTGTGTAGGTTGAATTTCTATATTAAATTTTTCTTCTAGAATTGTCATTAATTCAATAAAAGCTAAAGAATCCAAAATTTCATTTTCTAATAAATCAATATCAACATTTTCCTTTAGCTTATCATATCCTGTCAAATTTTCAATTATTTCAATAATTTTTTCTTCCATTTACAAATTCCTCCACAAGCCTTTTTTCATCACATTTTCCATTAGAATTTAACGGAAATTCTTTTATAATTTTTATTTTTGGGCACATATATTCTGGTATTTTTTTCAATAAATCTTGTCTAATTTCTAATTCAGTTTTAATTATATTTTCTTTCAAACTCACAAATGCCATTATATTTAAAACTTTATTAGTTTCATTTGTTTTTTTTATTACTACCGCCTTATAAATATATTCTAATTCTTGCAAATTCTTTTCAATATCTGTAAGTTCGATTCTATACCCTTTGAATTTTATCTGTTTATCTTTTCTTCCTTTGCAATATAGCATATTATTTTTTATATATCCTAAATCACCTGTTGCATATGCCTTTTCCCCATTATATTCAAAAAAGGATTTTTTTTCTATTTCTCCTATATATCCATCTGCAACACTTTCTCCTGTAATTAAAATTTCTCCAATATCTCCATCAGGTACTTTATTCATTTTTTCGTCCACTATGTATATTTTTACATCTTTTTTAGGAATTCCTACTGGCACCTCTTCATCTTTTATATTCTCTAAGTTTATATCTGTGCTTGTAACTGCAAAAGTACACTCTGTCGGACCATAACTATTTATTATGCGTAATTTATCAAATCTAGAATATAATTTATTTATTGTTGATTCCAATAATTTTTCTCCGCAAAACAAAATTGTTTGTAAATTTGGCATTAATTCTTTTCCAAATGACTTATCTAAAAGTAATAAGTCTAGAAATGAAGGTGTTGCTACCATTAAATTGGCTTGACTTGATTTTAATTCCTCAAATGTTTTATTAAAATTTAGTCCGTGAAATTTCATTTAATATATAATGTTCACTTTCACTTATTAAACTCAAATATAAATCTGCAACTGATAAATCAAAAGAAAAATTCGCCTGATTTAATATAACTCCTTTTTTTATTTTTGTTATATTTTTTAACCAATTTATACAAGAATCTAAATTTTTATATGTTATTTTTACTCCTTTAGGAATACCTGTACTTCCTGATGTAAAAATAATATAATAAATATCTTCTGGTTTTAAATATATATTATTTATTTCTTTATAATTATCTTCATTCATTATTTCATAAATTTTTTCTTTTGATATATTTTTTCCTATAATTAATAATGGATTTATTTGTTTTATAATTTTTTCTACTCTCTCTTTTGGCATACTATTATCTATTGGTACATACGTCATTCCAGCAAAAGAACAAGCAATGAATGTTGCTTTCATATAAATTTCTTTATGCCCATATACAACTATCGGCATTTTTTCTTTATTTTCTTTTAATAAAAAATTATATATATTACAAACATATTTGTATAATTCTTTGTATGAATAACTTTTTTCATTTATTGTATATGCTCGATTATCTGATTTTCGTTTTAAAATTCCTAATATATCATCTAAAATCATATTTACTCCTTAATTTCTTCTTTTGGTATTAAATTGTAATCATACATAACTTTTGAGTGATTATTTAATATTAATTCTTTCTTTATTTCTTGATTTGTTTCTTTATTAGTAATTATTCTATATACTTTACTATTTCTATAAAAAACTCCATCTTCATCTTTAGCATAATAGTTATCTTCTTCTATAATTTTATATTTTTCTTTTAATGGGGCCGTACTTCGAATTTCTCCATAAAGAAATGTATCATCTAGCCATACTCTTATCTGAATTGGATATTTAGTAGTGTTTTTGAATCTATAATCTAATGCTTTATAACTAATTGATGTTCCTGTTCCAAATGGTACTCTTCTCTTTACATCAGGAAATAATGCATCTGAATGATGATGCAATTCTGTAACTTCTAATGGTGTATGTAATATTAACCAGTGTATCATATTGGCCATCTGGCATAATCCTCCTCCAACACCTTTCTTCATTTGGCTATTACTTATAACCAAACCTTCTAAATATCCTTTTCTTTTTGTTGCGTTTCCAACTAAATTCCAAAAAGAAAATTCTTCGCCTGGTTTTATTATTATTCCATCAATTTTTTTACTTGCTAGCTGTAAGTTTTTTACCTTGTTTTTTTGTAATTGCATGTCTACTCCTTCTAATTTTCTGAGTAAAACTTTTGCATCTCCCTTCCAAATATATTCAAAATTTTCTTTACTTTTCTTTTTAGCAAATTTTTTGCCGTTTTTTAAATCTATTAAGTCTTTCTTTTTAGCTTCTTTAAATAAAGATATTTTATAGGCTATTGGCCCATATTCACAAAACAATTTTCTTTTTTTCCCCATTTCATTTTCCCTTTCAACATCTTATTACATCGTTCGACAAATTTATTGTATCATTTTAAATTATATTTTGCAAATCATAAAAAAGATAGTTATTTTTTCTTCTAACTACCTTCTTCTGTTACTTTAAGAACCATTTTTATGTATTTCTTCCCAATACAATTTAGCTCGATTTTTATAATTATTAGCACAATAAAACTTATATGTTTTATATAAAAATGCTATATTAGGATTATTCTCAAAATAATAAGCCTCGCAATAAGCAATTTCGTTTTTTGCCTTATAAATTAATCTTTCTTTTTCTTTTGGCGTATCACTTAAAATTATTTTATACATATAAACATGAATCATATGATAATGAGCAGCATCATTGTTAACATCATTAACCTGCGCACGAACTAAATAATTATATGCTTTATTTATATCATTAACATCAATATTATATTTTTTTAATGCTTTTAGCAACTCTTTTTTATCTAAATCACATGTATATTTTAAATTATCTAAGTGTCCATCGAGGTCTACTGCCTTATCAAATTGTTTTAATATATTTGAAGCTAAACAAGTTAAAGTTTTTACATCATTATTATCAATATTTTTTGCAAGTTCATATTGATGATATGCCTCTTTCATTCTTTTTATCCAGTCTGATGTTTGTATGTTTTTTCCTTCATCATTATTCTCAAAAGTCAGTTCAAGTTCAATGTTTGCACCATAATTTCGATAATCTTTTGAATATCTTGTATTTCCATAATTTTCACAAGCTTTTTGACTAAATCTTACTGCTCTTTTTACGTTTTCTTTTGCTTTTTGCTTATCTTCATTTTTATTGTATTTATATAAAATTTGATTAATATATGCTCTTACATTATATAAGTATTGATTTACAATTTCAGAATTTTCGTTTTTTTCAAAAATACTCAATTCATAATATTTATCTGCTTTTTCAAGACATTCTTCGCCTTCTAATATATTATTTTTAGCATTTAAAAATAACATTCCTCTGTAATAGTAATATTCTCCTTTTTTACAATTAATATAACTTTTCATTATGTTCTCTGCTACATTAGATTCATTAATGTATTCTTTTGTATTTTCTATTTTTAACTCATTTTTTAATTCTTCTATTTTATTTTTAAAAATACTCAAGCTTGTTTCCATTTCTATATAATTTTCAGCATTATAATTCTCAATTACAGCATTCATTGTGTCTTCAACAGAAACAATTTTCTTTAAAGTTGTATAACTTAATGTTTTTATACAATTTTCCTTTATTTCTTTCACATAATATTGTTTTATTCTATTTTCTTTTGCTGATTTTTCTTCTAATTTTTCTAATGTTAGAATTTTACAGTCTTCTTTAAATTCTTCTAATTCTTTTTTTGAATTTTTTACAATACTTTCTATATCTTCAATGTTTTCTCTATTAACTAGGTTGTAAATATTTAGACCAGCCCATATGCTTATAATTACACCTAAAATTTCTAAATATGCTACATTTGTTTGATCATCAAATGTTTTTATAAAGTTTTCTATATCACTTATGTTTTCTGCAGATATCCCTTGTGTTTTTAATAGTAAATGTATTTGATTTATTGTTTGAAAATCAAATTTAAGATATACAAAATGTAAACTTAGCATTATAAAAAACATAACTACACTTAAAATAACAAATATTTTTATTATACTTTTTCCGTTTTTCCCCATTCTACTTCTTGTATGATATATATAATTAATTAAATAAACCATATACTCCTTTCTTAATTTTTTTATAACACTTTATTATGTTACTATATTTTCCATTTTTTTCAATATTTCTTCAACAAAAAAATCCAGAATAAAAACGCAAAAAAGCATTTGCATCTTTATTCTGGTATCAGATAACATAGTCTATTCCTCATATATTTTCTTTAATAATGCTTCCTCTAATGTTTTTGAAAAATTAATTTTTAATTTTTCAGCTTTCGTATTTATCCATTTTGGAATATTAACTGTCTTTTTAACTAATTCTTTTCCCCATTGTTCGGCATATGAGCTTATATCTACAGCTATATAAGTTTTAAATTTTGAAGTATAATCCCAATTCTCTATTTCTAAATTTTTTTCTAATTTTTCAAATGATACTTTTTCAATGCTATCCGCCTTAGGTATTTTATCATCTTCTTCCATTAGATCTAATACAACACTTGCAATTAACTCCTCTGCCATTTCCATTGCCTCTTGTAATGTAGAACCACATGTACTTGCATTATCTAAGTCTGGAACAAATACTGAATATCCATTTTCCTTTTCTTTATAAAATAATACTGGATAAATAACTTTCATATTTTTTCCCTCCATCTATTACAAGCTAGGGTCTATTTCAACCCTGCTTGTTTTAAGATATTGTTAAGAGTTCCTTTCGGTATATCTCCTTTATGATTAGGCACCGGAATGCTTCCGTTTCACCTTATGGTTCTTATATATGTAATGCGAACCATTTGTATGATGATGATACCAATCATTAGAAGTTAACAATTTCTCTAGTTCTCGAAATGTCATGATTTTTCCTCCTAACAATTTAATTGTAACACGTACAGTACGTATTGTCAATATGATTATATTGGATTTATGTATTTGGAGGTATAAAGATGTCCCTTAATAGCAGATTTAAAGAGGTACGGAAAATATTAAAACAAACGCAAAAGCAATATGCAGAAGAACTTGGCATCTCTCAAGCACACTTATCAAATATAGAGAATGAGAGGGATAATCCGTCACTTTCATTAGTAAAACTGGTATGTGTAAAATTTGGAGTAAGTGAAGAATGGCTTACAGAAGAAAAAGGTGAGATTTTTTCAAAATATAATGGATTTGATATTGTAACTGATGAAGGTTTACGATCTAAATATCAGATCATGAAAGACATACTTGAAAAACAGATCGCAGAACAGACCGGGGATAACTTAAAAAATATCGTTCAAGCCTATTCGCATTTTGTCAGCCTTGCCACTATGCCTGGATTGACTGACGAAAATCAAGAGAATTATTTAGAAGCACTTTGCAGTATAAATAGTGCTCTAGAACAGATTGCTTATAACTCCTATATGCTGAAGACTGTATCTGATAGTAATTACAAAGCACTTTTACAGCACAAAACCAAGATCGATACCGGAATCAGCAGAATAGATGAAAATATAAAAAAGGCATTATCTTGCTACCTCGTACAATACGGAAAAGATCTGACCTTGTAACGTTTATTTAAAAGGTTGTCATTAGATTTCCTAGCATTGCATAATTATGCACTTTTGTGTATATTTATACAATATTAAGTGCCTTTATTTTCCCTTAGTCCATTTCCTATAAAATCATACTAAAAAAGTCCGTTAAACATTGATTTAAACGTGTTTTTCGGGCTTTTTAAACATTTTCTATTCAGTTCCTTAGTCAGTGCAAAAATGTCATTCAGTTACGTTTTGGTTCCTTAGTTAGTAATTATGCCATTTTAAATACTTTTAAGGCGAAAACCGCCTAAAATAAGGGTATTTTCGGATTTTTAAAGCCTTTTAAGGGTCTTTAAGGATTCTCAAATCCCCAAAAGACTAAGGAACTAGTTACATTTTGCTCACAGGATTACAGATTCTTTCTTCCTATGGTCTGCACTGCATGGGTATGGCGGAGAATGGTTTCCGTCAGCTCACTAACGGCGTGCGCCCGGTTCATTCCGTGGAAGATATGAAGAACCTGAAAGTGCGTGTGGCTGGTTCAAACCTTCTGATGAAGTGCTACGAGCTGTGGGGCGCCGATGCGACCAACATGAACTGGTCCGAGACTTACACGGCATTGCAGCAGGGTACGGTAGACGGTCAGGAGAACCCGCTTCCGGCGATTGATGCGGCAAGCGTACAGGAAGTACAGAAATACGTTTCCATGTGGAATGCAAACTATGACTGCCTGTTCTTCTGCATCAACCAGGATATTTATGACAGCCTGACACC
>OGCQ01002091.1_pt1 | contig 21524 bp, 19 predicted proteins | sample 1570161 | NCBI WGS metagenome assembly OGCQ01 (sample SAMEA4384402, study PRJEB24528) | human gut metagenome
CGCGACCGAGATGAAGCGAAGCGGAATCGAGGTTCCGCGGGGCAGGTCAGGCGGAGGCAGTCAGAAAACCTGTACCGGAAGAAGAGCAGGCCGCCCGCGACCGAGATGAAGCGAAGCGGAATCGAGGTTCCGCGGGGCAGGTCAGGCGGACGAAGGCGATATTACGTGAAAGCAGTAAGCAGAAGAGAAAGTGAGTGAAAGGAGAACTTATGGAAAAGGAAAAAATTTTATTTACATCTGAGTCAGTTACAGAGGGACATCCGGATAAGATGTGTGATCAGATTTCAGATGCGATTCTGGATGAGTTAATGCGTCAGGATCCGATGAGCCGTGTTGCATGTGAGACATGCTGTACAACAGGTCTTGTTATGGTTATGGGAGAGATCACTACAAAAGCATATGTAGATATCCAGAAGATCGTTCGTGATACAGTTCGCGAGATCGGATATACAAGAGGAAAATATGGCTTTGATGCAGATACCTGCGGTGTACTCACAACATTGGATGAGCAGTCAACAGATATTGCAATGGGAGTTGATAAGGCTCTGGAAGCAAAAGAAAATAAGATGTCAGATGAAGATATCGAAGCCATTGGAGCAGGAGATCAGGGAATGATGTTCGGTTATGCTTCTGATGAGACAGAAGAGTATATGCCATATCCGATCGCACTGGCACATAAGCTTGCACTTCAGCTTACTAAAGTTCGCAAAGACGGAACGCTGACTTACCTGCGTCCGGACGGAAAGACTCAGGTAACTGCAGAGTACAATGAAGATGGTTCTGTAAAGCGTCTGGATGCAGTTGTGCTTTCTACGCAGCATGACCCGGAAGTATCTCAGGAGCAGATTCATGAGGATATCAAAAAGTATGTATTCGATGAGATCATCCCGGCAGAGCTGGTAGATGATGAGACGAAATTCTTTGTAAATCCGACAGGCCGGTTTGTAATTGGCGGACCTCACGGAGACAGTGGACTGACAGGACGTAAGATCATTGTTGATACTTATGGTGGAATGGCACGTCACGGTGGCGGAGCATTTTCAGGAAAAGACTGCACAAAGGTAGACCGTTCTGCAGCTTATGCAGCACGTTATGCAGCAAAGAATATTGTAGCAGCAGGACTTGCAAAGAAATGTGAGATCCAGCTTTCTTATGCGATCGGTGTGGCACAGCCGACTTCTATCGCAGTTGATACATTTGGTACAGGAAAGTTATCTGATACAAAGCTGGTTGAGATCCTTCGTGAGAATTTTGATTTCCGCCCGGCAGGAATCATTAAGATGCTGGATCTGAGAAGACCGATCTACAAGCAGACAGCCGCTTACGGACATTTTGGACGTAATGACCTGGATCTTCCGTGGGAGAAACTTGACAAGGTAGAAGATTTAAAGAAATATCTGTAAAGTGAAAGAATATCTCAAAAATGAAAGAAATATTTGTAGAATCTGTAAAATAAGCAGAAGTATCAAAAGAAGGTGTCTGATCTCCTGAAAAGGTTCAGGCACCTTTCGTTAATCATACTCGATTTTCGGAAAGGAGCTGCAAATGAAGCTTAAGACAAAACTCGTTATCGTATTTATGGTGGTCATGGTATTTCCGATGCTTTTTACCGGAGTGATGACAAGGGCATTTGTACCGGAAAAGGCAACGGAGATCCAGCAGATGTATCTGATCGTCGTATCCATCACGGCAGCATTGTTGATCATATGGATTTATCGTGCGGTATCAGTGCCGCTGCAAAAATTACAGAAAGCGGCAAGGAATATCAAAGAAGGAAATCTGGATTTTGAGATTAAAGCAGAAAATGATGATGAGATCGGGCAGCTTTGCAGGGATTTTGAGGAAATGCGTCTTCGGTTGAAGGTGCAGGCAGAGGAAAAGGTTGCGTTTGACCGGGAAAATAAGGAACTGATCAGTAATATTTCCCATGATCTGAAGACTCCGATCACAGCGATCAAAGGTTATGTGGAAGGAATTATGGATGGTGTGGCAGATACACCGGAAAAGATGGACAGATACATCAGAACCATTTATAATAAGGCTAATGAGATGAATCTTCTGATCAATGAGCTGACCCTTTACTCCAAGATCGATACGAACAGGATTCCATATAATTTCACAACGATCTCTGCAAAAGGTTATTTTGGAGACTGTGCAGAAGATCTGAGTGTGGAGCTGGAGTCAAAAGGGGCAGAGTTTACATACCGAAACTTTATGGATGATGACTGTAAAGTGATCGTAGATCCGGAACAGTTAAGAAGAGTCATCAATAATATCGTATCAAATTCGCTGAAGTATACAGATAAACCGAAAGTGGAGATTACGATGGATGTAAAGGACGTGGGAGATTTTATCCAGATAGAGCTGGGAGATAATGGAAGAGGGATTGCGGCAAAGGATCTGCCGTTTATCTTTGACCGGTTCTATCGTGCGGATGCTTCAAGAAATTCTTCAAAAGGAGGAAGTGGTATCGGACTTTCGATCGTGAAGAAGATCGTGGAGGAGCATGGCGGAAATATCTGGGCTACCAGCGAAGAGGGCGTTGGTACTACGATGTATTTTGTAATAAGGAAGTATCAGGAGGTACCGGTGAATGAGTAAACGTATTTTGATCGTGGAAGATGAAGAAAGCATTGCAGATCTGGAGAAAGATTATCTGGAGCTGAGTGGATTTGAAGTAGAAGTAGCAAATGACGGAGAGACAGGTCTTCGGAGAGGACTTGCCGTAGAATTTGACCTGATTATTTTAGATCTGATGCTGCCGGGAGTTGACGGATTTGAAATCTGCCGTCAGATCCGGGGGCAGAAAAATACTCCAATTATTATGGTTTCAGCGAAGAAAGATGATATTGACAAGATCCGTGGACTGGGACTTGGTGCGGATGATTATATGACGAAGCCGTTTAGTCCAAGCGAGCTGGTCGCACGCGTGAAAGCCCATCTTGCAAGATATGAGCGTCTGATCGGAAGTGTTGTGGAACAGAATGATGTGATAGAGATCCGCGGACTTAAGATCGACCGGACAGCGAGACGTGTATGGGTGAACGGTGAGGAACGTTCCTTTACAACAAAAGAGTTCGATCTGCTTTCGTTTCTGGCAGGACATCCAAACCATGTTTATTCAAAGGAAGAATTATTCCGTGAGATTTGGGATATGGAGTCAATAGGAGATATTGCAACAGTTACCGTACATATTAAAAAGATCCGTGAAAAGATTGAATATGACACATCTCATCCACAGTACATTGAGACAATCTGGGGAGTCGGATACCGCTTCAAGGTATAATACTTAGAAGAAAGAGCGTTGCTCCATGGATGTGCAGTCATCCGGGAGCAACGCTCTTTTCCCGTCAGTCATCCGGCAAAATCTGTAGAGCCTTTTCATTCCTGACAGTTCATTTTACCTGCCGGCAGGAATTAAGCCTGAAAAATTCCCCAGTATCCTTTTCATCAGACAGTTCCGTCGATCAGGTCTTTCAGTGAGACACTGCCAAGATAATCCTGGATCAGCGTATCGAGCTTTTCCCAAAGCGGGCGGGTAGGGCAGACCGCTTCCCTTTCACATTCAGTCGCATTTTCTTCAAGACATGCTACCGGTGCAAGAGATCCCTCTGTGAGACGGAGAATGGAAGAAATCGTATAATCCTCCGGTCTCTTAGTGAGCTTATAGCCACCGCCTTTTCCGCGAAGTCCAAAGATCAGACCACCGGTAACAAGAGACTTGAGAATATTTTCAAGATATTTTTCAGAAATCTCCTGCCGTGATGCGATTTCCTTGAGTGGCGTATAAGTATTCGGATCTTGTCCGGCCAGATCAATCATGACACGAAGTGCATACCTTCCCCTGGTAGATATAATCATAATCATTCCTCCTGCGTTGATTCGTTATTACTATAATACCCTATTTCAAAGTGAATTTGTAGGAAAAAAGAAAAATATAATGGATTAACTTGTGTAAAAGTACAAAAAGTTCCGAATCAGACAAAATAAAAATAGAAAAAGTAAAAAAAAGCAAGTATTTTTAGAGAAAAAATGATAAACTAAATGTGAATAAAGTAAGGAATGTTGATTTTGTTGAATATTTATTTGCGATGTTCAGATATTAAAAGTATTAAGGGAGTGGGGGAGAATGAATCGGGAGACTCTGATGGAATCGCGTGGTCAGAAAAAATATTCTCAGATGAGAGCAACGTAACAGTAAAATAATGGGTTCATTCATATTGATGTAATTATGATTGAAAGGTAATGGCGATCATTGTAAAGAAAAGCCCTGATGCTTGGTCATCAGAGCTTTTTAAAGTAAAAAGGATAAATGCGGATGTATTATAAAATTGCGGAATGGATCGTGGAGTATAGTCCGCGATACGAAAAATTGAGAAAAAAAATGGTTCCATATGAACTGGAATTAAATGAAAAGAGGGAAGATTTTGTACCGGATATTTCATTAAAATATAATGAGGCATATCATAATGAACAGCATAAGCTGTATCCCTCTGTTGCTGATGACCGGTTAGAGTATATTTATGCAGGAGGACAATTCAACCGGAAGATATTGGATTATGGGGGGATAATGATTCATGCATCAGCTGTTGCAGTGGATGGGAAAGCGTATCTTTTTTCAGCTCCATGCGGAACAGGAAAGTCGACCCATACAAAGCAATGGCAAAAATATTTTGGAGCAGAAAGGGCGGTTATTATCAATGATGATAAGCCGGTTCTTTACAGAAATTCCGATGGCTGGTATGCATATGGAACACCGTTCAGTGGAAAGACCGACGAAAATGTGAACAGAAAAGTCAGACTTCAGGGAATCTGTATGCTGGAACGGGGAGAAAATCAGATCAGGAGGATTGAGCCTGCAGAAGCAATTATGCTGATCCTTCAGCAGACAATCCGACCGAAAGACGAGAAGTATCTTGAAGAGATGCTGAAGATCATGGATCAGATTTTAACGGAAGTACCGGTTTACAGGATGCAGTGTGATATATCGGAAGAAGCTGTAAAAATGGCATATGAGAATATGAGGCAGTAAAAGCAGCACTGATCAGGATTGCAGATGAAAGAATTGAAGTGACAGGAGCTAAGACAGAATACCTGAAAGGCGATGAGTCTGATCAGACAGAGATTGCCAGATATCGGATCATCCTAATAATTTACGAAAAGATTCCGAATCAGACAAAAAATGGCAGGAAAAGTGACGATGGTGACAAGACTGCACGGAATGAAAAGAGTAGAATAATTAAAATTAAGAAGTATAATAAAATATGCTTATGTACAGCCAATATTTTAATCTTTACAAAAATGAGGGTGGAAAAATATTCAATGACATCTCTGCAATCAGCTGTTTTCTGCCTGGGTTTTTGAAAGAAAGGGAGGAAAAAAGATGAAAGTAAAGAGCATGAAAAAGGCCGTTGCAATGGCATGTGCACTTGGAATGATCGTGACAAGTGGTGCTGTGCCTGGAAGCATACTGACGGCAGAGGCAAGCACCAGCTGGACATGGAGTGCAAATACCAGTGAATCTGGATACAGCAAGGTTCCGACCAGTGAACTGACAGCAACGGCAGACAGCTGTGCAGGAGCCAGTGAGACTGATAGCAACAGGCAGGCAAATGGTTCCTGGAACAATGCAGTAGATGGAAATGTTAATACATACTGGCATTCAAGATATGATAACAGTGCTGGATCACAGGGTACTGCAGCAACAGGTAATAAAAGCAATATAACTGGAAATAACACATTTACAGTAACACTTGCAAATGCAGGAGCGGTGCAGGGTGTCACTTATCTGTCAAGACAGTCACAGCTGGGAAATGGATATTTCCATAAGTTCAAAGTGGAAGTTCAGAAAGATGGAGAGAACAGCTGGACAACGATCACCGGATACGACAAAGTGGAAGATGGATCAGCAGACAGTGCAGGTCTGATCACATTGACTGAGGTTAATAGCAATAATTTTGCATCTCATAAATTCGAGAAAGAATTTGTGTTCAGTGAGATGCAGAAGAATGTTAAAAAAATCAGATTTACTGTAACCGCTGATAATGGAGGATCTAACGATGCATTTCTGAATGCGGCTGAGATCAGTGTCCTTAAGCCGAATTATAGATCCTCATTGGATACGGCAATCGCAGAAGCAGAGGCAGAAGTTGCAAAAACCAATGTTTATACAGCAGATTCTCTGGCAGTATTATCAGCAAAACTCAATGCTGCAAAAGAAGTAAAGGAAAATACAGCAGCAACAGATGAAGCACTTTCAGAAGCATTAACAGCACTGACAGAAGCAAAGGCTGGTTTAGTCCGCTATACGGTATCAAGTGTAACAGTTACATCTGTAACAGGAGTTACAACAGTAGGAAAGCTTGACAGTACATTACAGTTAAATGCAACTGTTGAGACAGAAAATGAAGGTGCAGATAAGACAGTAACCTGGACTTCTTCCGATACAGATGTTGCAACGGTAAGTGATACAGGACTTGTTACATTTAAGAAGAAAAATGGTTCCACAACAATTACCGCAACTTCAACACTGGATACAGAGAAATCTGCGATGATTACGTTAAATCTGGCAGCTAAAGTTGCAGAACAGGAGTCATCAATCGTAGAAGATGGAACAGCAGCAGCAACTGGTGACAGTGGAACTTTAAATACGGATATTACATGGAGTGCTAACTGGGCTATCTGGAGCGGTGAAAGAGATGCTACTACAGGCTTGAATAAATATCATGGAAACTCTAAAGTTGATGCGAATGCAAATGGAGCATATTTTGAATATACCTTCACAGGTACAGGAATTGCTTATTATGCACAGATGCATTCCAATCAGGGAACTATGAATGTCAAGATCGGACCTGCAGATGCAAGTGTAAATGAAATGACAGATTTAGGAGAGTTTTCGTTTGATGATGGTTCTGCACATGGAACACCACAGAAAGAAGTTTTCTCAAAGAGAGGACTTGAACAGGGAACATACAAAGTCAGATTCACAAGAACAAGTGCAGACAAGGGTATCAATTTTGACTTCCTGAAAGTATATTCACTGGCAGACGATACAACAATCACAGTTGACAAGGCAGAACTTCAGAATCAGCTTGCAAAGAAAGCTGAACTGACTGAGGCGGATTATACATCTGAAAAATGGGCAGCTTACTGTGCAGCTTATAATGCAGCAGTAGAAGTAATGAATAATGCGGCTGCGACAGAAGAGGATGTTGCAGCTCAGGTAGCAGCACTTACAAAAGCTTATACAGTATTAACTACAAATGTTGATAAGGCAGCATTAAATGCAGCGATTGCGGAAGCAACAGGACTGGTTTCCCAGACAGGAACTTATACATCAGCATCCCTTGCAGAACTGCAGAAAGCACTTGATGCAGCAAAGACACTGGCAGCAGATGATACGGCAGAGCAGGATGCAGTTGATGCGGCAGTAGCAGCACTGGAGAGTGCAAAGGCAGGTCTTGTTCAGATCAAAGTAACTGATATGACAGTGACAGCTCCTACAAAGGTTGTATATGAAAGAGGAGATAACTTTGATACTACAGGAATGGTAGTAACAGTTACGGACAATAACGGACAGACCAGAGAACTTACAGCAACTGAGTATACAGTAGAAGGATTCGATTCTGCAACAGTAGGGGAAAAGACAGTAACTGTAAAATATGGTGAATTAGAGAAGTCATTCACAGTAACTGTAAATGCTTGCTATATTGTAACAGTTGATGGTAAGGTCTACACAAACGGACAGTATAATGATCTTGTAACTGTAACAGCAGAGGAAAAAGCGGGACAGACTTTTGCAGGCTGGAAAGATGCTTCAGGAAAAGTAGTTTCTACAGATGCTGAGTATTCATTCAGAATATCAGGTGATGTAACACTTACCAGTGTTTATGATGAAGAGGTTAAAGTAGAAGCACAGGCTAAGATGAATAATGCATTTGTTGTAAGTAAGAATACAAATGGAAGCGGAAATGCCAGATTTGTCGGACAGATTGTTGTTCCGGAAGGATACAGAATTCAGGAGTGTGGAGTGATCTGGACAGGTAAGAACAAAACAAATATGCCGAATCTGTATACATTAAATGGAGATACATTTACGACAATCGGTAAAAAAGTAGCAGCAAAGAGTTATACATGCAAGTATCAGTTCAGTGTAACAGTGAATAATGTTCCAGCCGGAAAGACAGCCCGTGGTGTGGTTTATGCGAAGCTGACAAATGGAACAGATACGGTTTATGTATTCTCAGGTGAAAGCAGTGTAACAGTGAAATAAAAAGTTACTGTTCTGATGACAGGCAGGTTCTTTACAGGAGTTCCGATGGCTGATATGGCTGTGGAACTCCTTTTCGTAAAAAGACAGCCGAAAATAGAAATGAGATATAATATTAAAAGGAGTAGCAGATGAAATTAAAAAAAGGATTTATTATGAGAGAGCTGGCAGGACGGTATGTGGTTCTTCCGGTCGGTGGTGATCCGGATGGATTTCAGGGGATGATCCAGATGAATAAGACAGGAGCATTTTTATGGGAAAGCCTTTCCACCGAAAGAACAAAAGCAGAACTGGTGCAGCTGGTTCTGGAAAACTATGATGTGGATCAGGAAGCAGCAGAAGCAGATGTAGATGTCTTTGTAAAGAACCTCAGTGAAAAAGGGATTATTGAAGAATAGAAGGACCAGGGAGAAAGTCAGATGATGTATGAGAAAGTTCAGTGTGAATATCTATTTGAACTTATAAGATCCGGTATGTTTGATGGAGAGCCATTTGAAAATGGAGAGAATGCGGACTGGGAGAAATTGTATAAGATCAGCCGGTCGCATAAAATCGAAGGTATTTTATGCAGCGGAATTTATAAAATGCCTGAAGAGGAAAGACCACCGGAAAAAATGGTGAAGCAACTGGAAGAATTGTGGCAGATGGAACGGGGAAAAGACGCTGTACAGAAATATTCCCTGAATGAGATACTGGATGCATTTGAAGAAGCCGGGATAGACTGTGTACCGCTGAAGGGAATCTGTATTAAGGAGTTTTATCCGGAATCCAGTATGCGGACAATGTCTGATCTGGATCTTTTATACCGGGGAGAGTGTGAAAAGGCAAAAGCAGTTCTGCTGTCTAAAGGATATCAGTGTGAATCAGAAGAAAAAAGGTATCATGACATATACTGGCGCAGACCGTTTACAAAGATAGAAATGCATCATCATTTACTGGATGGTAATTTCCATGGGACAGAATACTATGAAGATGTATGGGAACGGAAATTACATCTGAAAGAGGGACATACTTCTGTTTATGAATTTTCCTGGGAAGATTATTATATTTTTATGATCGTACATTTTGCCAAGCATATGAAAACCGGTGGAAGCGGAATCCGGTCAGTGCTTGATATCAAAGTATTCCTTGATGCAAAGAAAGAGGAACTGGACTGGCAGTATATTGAAGAAGAGTTAAGGAAAATTCAGCTGGGAGAGTTTGAAAAGCAGATGAAGGATCTGTCAGAGGTATGGTTTGGAAAGAAAAAGGGAAGCCGTCTTTCAGAGGAACTGACCGAATATATAATCGACAGTGGAGTTTATGGCACCATGCACAATTACCGGGCAAACCGGGTTGTGGAATTCAGCGGGAAAAGCAAGAATGTTAAAAGAGGGAAAATTGGAAGTAAACTGAATGTCATTTTTCTGCCGCTGTATATCATAAGAGATCAGTATCCTTATTTAAAAAAATACCCATTTCTTTTGCCTGTTGCATGGATAGAACGTATTATGCGAACGATTTTTAAACGACGGGACAGGATTGTTAAGACGATCAGGGATACAGAAGTTGATGATGATTCTGTTGAAAAAGTAAAAAGAGTAATGGATGCACTGGAGATCTGAATAAAACCGTGACAATAGTAGGAATAAGGATGAAAAAGCCGGATATAAAAGTTCAAGAGAAAATGGTAAGAAAAACTACAAGCCGCTATACCGCCCTGACAAGAAAAGCGATGCGGATCTGCTATGCCGCCCATGAGGGGCAGGTGGACAAAAGCGGTGTACCATATGTCTTTCATCCGCTTCATCTTGCGGAGCAGATGGAGACAGAAGAGGAAATCTGCACTGCACTCTTACATGATGTGGTGGAAGATACGAAGTGGACACTGGCAGAGCTGGAGGCGGAAGGATTTCCGGCAAGTGTGTTGGATGCAGTCAGGCTGCTGACCAGAGAGAAGGATGTGTCATATATGGCTTATATTGAGCGGCTGAGCGGAAACCGGATCGCAAGAAAAGTCAAGCTGGCAGATCTGGAACATAACAGCGATCTGACCCGTCTGCTCGAAGTGACAGAACGGGATCTGAGAAGACAGGAGAAATATTTTCTTGCAAAAGAGTTCCTGCTCCGACAGGAAAATACATGAAAATGTTGAAAAATGAGAATAAATTTCACCAAAACTCCGGTTTAAAATGCCGGAGTTTTATTGATGTTAAAAAAGAATCATGGTATATTATGGTTAGTGTTGTCACGGACAAACTAGATAAAAAGCAGGTAGGAGTGATAAATATGTATCAGGAAGAATTTAACCGTTGGCTGGCAGCAGATCTTGAAGATCCGGATCTGAAGCCGGAATTATCCAGAATCGAAGGAAATGATGATGAGATCAAAGAGCGTTTTGCAGTTGCACTGAAGTTCGGAACAGCCGGACTTCGCGGTGTACTTGGAGCCGGAACGAACCGCATGAATATTTATGTGATCAGGCAGGCTACACAGGGACTTGCGAACTGGGTTAAGACCCAGGGTGGAACGCAGACTGTTGCGATCAGTTATGACAGCCGTCTTAAGAGTGATGTATTTGCGAAGACTGCTGCGGGTGTTCTTGCAGCCAATGGGATCAAAGTAAGAATTTATGATGCATTGATGCCGGTTCCGGCACTCTCTTTTGCGACACGTTATTATCAGTGCAATGCCGGAGTTATGGTGACAGCGTCCCACAACCCGGCAAAATATAATGGTTATAAGGCATACGGACCGGATGGATGTCAGATGACGGATGATGCGGCAGCGATCGTATACGAAGAGATCCAGAAGACGGATGTTCTGACCGGAGCTAAATATATGTCCTTTGCAGAGGGGGTTGAGGAAGGTCTGATCCGTTTTGTGGGAGATGACTGTAAGAAGGCTCTTTATGAAGCGATTGAGTCTCGTCAGGTGCGTCCGGGTCTTTGCAGTACAGCCGGACTGAAGCTGGTGTACAGCCCGCTGAATGGTTCGGGGCTTGTTCCTGTTACCCGGGTATTGAAAGATATCGGTATTACAGATATCACGATCGTTCCGGAGCAGGAGTATCCGAATGGGTATTTCACAACCTGCAGTTATCCGAACCCGGAGATTTTCGAGGCATTGGAACTGGGATTGAAGCTTGCAGAAGAGACGGAGGCAGATCTGATGCTGGCGACAGACCCGGATGCAGACCGTGTGGGAATTGCAATGAAATGCCCGGATGGTTCTTATGAGCTTGTCAGCGGAAATGAAATGGGAGTTCTTCTTTTGGACTACGTATGTGCAGGCCGCATTGAGAAGGGAACGATGCCAGAAAATCCGGTGGCTGTGAAGTCTATCGTTTCTACTCCACTGGCAGATGCCGTTGCAGAGCATTACGGGGTAGAGCTCCGAAGTGTTCTGACTGGATTTAAGTGGATCGGTGATCAGATCGCCAGACTGGAAGATGCCGGAGAGGTTGACCGTTTTATCTTTGGATTTGAGGAAAGTTATGGATATCTGGCAGGACCATATGTACGTGACAAAGATGCCGTGATCGGTTCCATGCTGATCTGTGAGATGGCAGCTTACTATAGAAGTATCGGAAGTTCACTGAAGCAGAGACTGGAAGAGATTTATGCTCAGTACGGACGTTATCTCAACAAAGTTGACAGCTTTGAGTTCCCGGGACTCAGTGGAATGGATAAGATGGCAGCTATCATGCAGGGACTTCGTGAGAATCCACTGGCAGAGATTGCAGGATATAAGGTTGTGAATGTAACGGATTATCAGAAACCGGAGGAGACAGGTCTTCCGGCAGCGAATGTTCTGATCTATAAGCTGGAGAATAACGAGACAGTCATTGTCCGCCCTTCAGGAACAGAACCGAAGATCAAGATCTATTATACAACGCTTGGTAAGGATCTTGCTGAGGCTGAGGCTGAAAAAGAGAAACTGGCAGCTGTGATCGAGCCGATGCTGGTATAAGAGGACAGAGAATATATTTACCAACACAGCAGGCTTTGGATGCATGAATCCAAAGCCTGCTTTTCTTCTTCTATCTGAAAAGCTCCGGCCCTGTAAGAAAGTCAGAGGTTGCTTTTTCTAAAAATTCCAGTAATGGAGAAAGTTCAAAGACAGTCAGTTCTTCCACTGCACGAGGCGAAATTTCCATAAATTCTTTCAGCATAGAAAGCAGACCGTTCATATCTTCTGAATGGATTCCTTCAATCCCGGCTTCGGGAAGGCAGGGATAAAGTTCTGTCGGCAGTTGATATTTTTCAACCAGATAACGGTTCATTTTAGTGTAATCCCCATAATAGTACTTTTCGGATAAGTAATCGGTCAGAGAAACGCACTGCTTAGATTTATGGATCAGGACAGAGCAGATCTCATTACGGATGTCGGTAATCTTTCCTTTTTTATCGTAGAAAGATACGACCTGGGGAATATAATCTTTAAAAAAGCGTTTATCAATATAAAGGTGAAAATAGTAACCGAGATACAGAGCATTTGCAAGCTGATCCTGATAGCTGGAAAGAAAGCGTTTCAGATCCGGCCAAAGCATCATTTTGTCAGCATAAAGCGGATTGCGGAAATGAGTCCGGTTCTTGTTGGCAGTGGCATCAGGCAGCAGAGAACCGGTCATGAAATTATTTTCGGAAGCAATCATATAGGGAAAATGAGGGTGATCTGCTAATTGGTTCAGAAGCATTTTAGCGGAAGTCAGATGTAAAATAAAACCAGGCATAAAGTATAGATCCTTTCTTTGGTGATTTAGCTGTATACTATTTCAAGTATACAATCAAAATCCCGTGATTGCCAATTATAAATTGCACAGCAGAAAGCAGTGTGGTAGAATGAAATCAATGTTCAGATAATGGATGTACCAAGGTAAAGCAACAAAGCGAATAAAGTTGAATAAATGGAGGAAGAAAGTTATGTATATTACCTGTCTTGATGTAGAAGGAGTTTTAGTACCGGAGATCTGGGTCGCATTTGCGGAAGCAAGCGGTATCCCGGAGCTTAAAAGAACGACACGTGATGAGCCGGACTATGATAAGCTGATGAACTGGAGACTTGGAATCTTAAGAGAGCATGGTCTGGGTCTGAAAGAGATTCAGGAGACGATCGCAAAGATTGATCCGCTGCCGGGTGCAAAGGAGTTTTTGGATGAACTTCGTACCTTCAGCCAGGTGATCCTGATCAGTGATACATTTACGCAGTTTGCAACTCCGCTGATGGAGAAGCTGGGATGGCCGACACTGTTTTGTAATAGTCTTGAAGTGGCGGAGAATGGTGAAATCACCGGATTTAAGATGCGTACGGAACAGTCCAAGCTGAGTACAGTAAAGGCGTTACAGTCCATCGGATTTGAGACGATCGCCAGTGGAGATTCCTATAATGATCTGGGAATGATCCAGGCAAGCAGTGCAGGATTCCTGTTCAGAAGTACAGAGAAGATCAAAGCAGATTATCCTGAAATTCCGGCATATGAAAGTTATGACGAGCTTCTTACTGCGATCAAAAAAGCAATGAAATAATCTCGGAATTATAGCAGAATTTCAAAGAACAGAGAAATGAGATTTGAGTGACTGGTCAGAACAGAGAAATGTGATCGGAACAGAGAAATGCGATTGGAATGACCGGTCGGAACAGAGAAATGTGATCCGGGAGATCAGAGAGATAAGAGGGAGCAGATGAACCAGAAATTATATAACCCTAAGTTTAAAGAAAAAAAGACAGCGGCTGAAAAAAAGAAGAAGACCAGAAATATTGTGATCATTGCGGTCATACTGGTTTTGGCTTCAGTGGCAACCTACTGGATGATGCCGAGGACAGGTTCGCTTGAGGACAGTACTCTTTTTGATGAAGCAACCGTAAAAAGTCAGGCAGAAAAAGTCATAGGATATATTAATGCGGATGATTATGAAAGTCTGCAGGATGTTTCAGCTGATAAGATGAAAGAGATCATGACAGAAGAGCGTCTGTCAGAGGCAAAAGAAAAAGTTTCAGATGACTGGGGTGCATTTAAGTCAATGGGAGATATATCCACGACAACGATTTCCAAGCGTGGTGTGAATGCAGCGGTTGCTTATGTCACAGCGACATATGAGAATGTAGAGATTCATTATACATTAGCGTTTGATGAGGATATGAAGCTTGCATCTTTTGGAATGCAATAGAAAGTGTCATAAAATAGGTTGACAGCGGACAACGTAAAGTGGAAAAAGTTAAAAATTTAACGCGTTAAAGCGATAAAAATTTTACACTTTACAGTATTGAAGTTTTGAAAAAGAGATGTTATACTGTACCTACGTTTTGATTTTGGGAGGTATTTGTAATGGAAAAGAGAATTAACGGACATACGAGATTATACGCTTTGATCGGATCACCGGTAGGTCATTCAGGATCACCGGCAATGCAGAATTATAGTTTTGAAAAGCTTGGGATTGATGCGGCTTATCTTGCATTTGATGTGAATGTAGGGCAGACAGCTAAAGCACTGGAGGCGTTCCGTACTCTGAATGTAGGTGGATTCAATGTAACGATGCCATGTAAGACGGAGGTAGCGAGACTGGTTGACCGTTTATCACCGGCTGCCGAATTGATCGGTGCGTGCAATACGGTCGTTGTGGAAGAAGATGGTACAATGACCGGTCATATCACGGATGGGACAGGTTTTGTACGCAATCTGAAAGAGCATAGTGTAGAAGTAAAAGATCAGAAGATCGTGGTGCTTGGAACTGGCGGAGCAGCGACAGCGATCGCAGTCCAGGCAGCGTTGGACGGAGTAGCTGAAATTGCGATCTTCAACAGAAAAGATGAGTTTTTTGCCAATGGTGAGAAAACCGTGGAGAAGATCAAAAAAGCTGTTCCGACGATCGGAAAGGTGTACATAGAAGATTTGGATAATACGGAGAAATTGCGAGCTGTGATCGCAGAAAGCGATATCCTTATCAATGCTACCCGTGCGGGAATGGCTCCGCTTCAGGATGTGATTCCGGTACCGGAGGATGTCCTTCGTCCGGAACTGGCAGTTGCAGATGTTGTATACAATCCATTAGAGACTTTACTTGTGAAGAAAGCAAAAGAGGCAGGCTGCCGTGCGGCGATCGGTGGAATTGGAATGCTGTTATGGCAGGGAGCAGCAGCATTTGAATTATTCACAGGAAAAGAAATGCCGGTAGAAGAAGTGAAAGAAAAGTTTTTCTCAGAGGCATAAAGATAATGGGAATATAGAGTGAGTCTGAATGAAAAGAGGCAGGAATGGAATGTTTTTCCATCCTGCCTCTTTGAGAGTATAAAACTTTTTAAATCATTCTTGATGAAAAGAAAATTTTATAAAAATTTAATTTAATCTATCTTTTTTTGCAAAAATGTAGTCTAATAGAGAGAGGCATTCTGCCTGTGGTAAAGAGAATGCTGCCGGAAAGAACCGGATACAAAGGATGAGGAGAAAGTGAATGGAAAAGGAAACTTTTGACGGAAACGATATAGAAGTAACAGAGACAGAAACGTCAGAACAGCAGGTGTCAGAGGAAACTGAGAAGCCCCACAAATGGAGAAAACCATTGTTGATCACGCTTGGAGGGATTGCAGGAACAACTGCTGCAGTTTACATTGGAACAGCAGCGTATTTCTATTTTCATTGTCTGCCGAATACGGAGATTAATGGAAAAGATTTTTCTTATGCGAACAGGGCAGAAATTGAGGACTATTTAAAAGAAGATACAAAAAATTATGTGTTGGAGATAAAAGGCCGGGAAAATGTGAAAGATCAGATTCAAGGTTCGGAAATCGGTGTTGAATATGAGGCGGATGATGCGGCAGGTAAGTTGTTACGGGAGCAGAATTTCTGGCTGTGGCCGGTTGCATTTGATCGAGAGCAGACGCTGGAAATTCCGGTCAGTGTATCTTATGATAAGGAAAAGTTAAAAGAAAAGATCAGTACATTGAATGTAGTGACAGGTGAACAGACGCAGCCGGCTTCTTCCACTCCTTTTTTTGACGGAGAAAAATTCGTACCGGGAGAGGAAGGAAAAGGGACGGCAGTAGATGTAGATACATTGAACGAAGTGATCGGAGATGCAGTTTCCCATTTGACAGAAGAGCTGGAGCTTGATGATACAGGATGCTATGTCAGACCGAAATATACTAAGGATTCTCCGGAAGTTCAGGCAGCATGCGATCAAATGAACCCTTATCTGAAAGCAAGGATTACTTATGAGATGGATGAACCGGTTGTAGTAGACGGGACAGTGATCTCGCAGTGGGTAACGGCTGATGAAAATTTTGCTGTGACTTTTCATCCGGAACTGGTACAGGAGTGGTTGAAGCAATTTGCGGAAAAGTATGATACAGTCGGAAAGACAAGGACTTTTACGACAGCGGATGGCCGGTCAGCTCAGGTGAGTGGAGGAACCTATGGTTGGGAGATCGATGAAGAAAGCGAGCTGACAGCATTGCTTGCCAATATTGAGAATGGGGATACGGTCAGCCGTGAACCGGCATATGTAGAGGGAAAGACGGCGATTTCCCATGGTGCATCTGACTGGGGGACAACCTATGCAGAAGTCGATCTGACGAATCAGAAAATGTGGTATGTCAGGGATGGACAGATCCTGATGAGCACGGATATTGTGACGGGACTTCCGACCAGGGCAAGGCAGACCCCGGAAGGTGTTTATACGATTCTTGAAAGGATGAGAAATAAGACATTACGAGGAGCTTTGAAGCCGGACGGAACTTATGAGTATGAGACACCGGTAGATTACTGGATGCGGGTAACGTATTCAGGGGTTGGATTCCATGATGCAACATGGCAGAGGACATTCGGTGGTGATGTTTATACTTATCGTGGATCACATGGATGTATCAACATGAGCTATTCCGATGCAGGACAATTATATGATCTGATTCAGGTGGGAGATCCGGTAGTGATCCATTATTGATCAAGATGTCAGGACTGTTGACAGTCATGAATTGGCAGATAAAAACTCAAAAAGATATGAGATTGTCATGAGGAACAGATTAAAAAGAACAGATAAGGAAGTCGAGAGAAGATGGACAAAAGAAAACTGAGTAATATGCTGTTGATTTTGACAGCGTTAATTTGGGGAAGTGCATTCGTGGCACAGAGCATCGGAATGGAATATATCGGACCGTTTACATTTGGTGCAGTCCGGAGCATTTTAGGGGGATTGACTTTGCTCCCGGTCATCTTTTTCAGAAAGAAAAAGTCACAGGCAAATAAAGAGAAAGCAGAACCGGATGAAAAGAAAGAAAAAAATGAGCAAAGAAAGACTTTGCTGGCAGGAGGTATCTGCTGTGGTATCTGTCTGACGATCGGAAGTATGGCACAGCAGATCGGACTGCAATATACCACAGCAGGAAAAGGCGGATTTATTACAGCTCTCTATATTCTGATTGTTCCACTTTTGGGACTGGCATTCGGGAGAAAAGCAGGGAAAAAAGTTTGGTGCGGTGTTATTTTGGCCGTGGTTGGAATGTATTTCCTTTGCGTAAAAGACGGATTTTCTATTTCAAAGGGAGACTGGATCATTTTGGCAGGTTCTTTCGCTTTTGCGGGACACATTCTTGTGATCGATTATTTTTCGCCGAAAGTGGATGGAGTATGTCTTTCGTGTCTTCAGTTTTTTATTTGCGGGATGATCTGTGCCATTCCGATGCTGGTGTCAGAACAGCCGACAGTGAATGCGGTACTGGTATCCTGGCGACCGATCGTATATGCAGGTGTATTGTCCAGTGGCGTCGGATATACGCTTCAGATCATTGCACAAAAAAATACAGACCCGACGGTAGCATCATTGTTGATGAGCCTGGAATCTGTATTTGCTGTACTGGCGGGATGGGTCATTTTAGGAGAAAGACTTTCCGTCAGAGAATTTGTGGGATGCGTACTGGTATTCTCAGCAGTGATTATTGCCCAGCTCCCGGAACGGAAAGCAGTCAGTTCCGGAAATCGGACAGTTTCAGAATAAACTGCAGGGTTGCAGAATATGCCCCTAACGCATGAATAGATTAACAACATGAAGGACTCCGTCTTCATCATTCGAGCGGGTGATGAAATCAGCGGAGTCTTTTATAATTGGCTGTGCATTTTCCATGGCGACACCGAGTCCGGCATATTCGATCATGGAAAGGTCATTAAAGCCGTCACCGCAGCAGATCATGGAATCAGCAGTCAGTCCGATACTGTTGAGAAGTTTTTGCAGAGAATGAGCCTTATCAATGTTCTGAGGCATGATCTCAAGGAAATACGGTTCGGAAAGATAAATATTGAGTAGTCCGTGGTATTTCTCTTTCAGCAGTTTCATCAGCTCCTGAAGGACATCTGCGGGTCCTGGGACAAGCAGCTTATTGATCGGGAAATCAATATAGGAGACAAAGTCATCCGGCTGATAAATCTCCATACGGTTGATCCCCGATTCGATCCGGGTATACTGGTTCGGAGCGATCGCAGAGATAATCGTTGTATCAGTATAAGTGATCAGATCAACCTCCTGTTCTGCATAAGAGCGGACGATATCACAAATCGGTCGGATCATCTCAGGCGGAATCTGCTTATTATAAATGATCTTCCCATCTGAACAGCGTGTCACTCTTGCACCGTTAAAGGAAAGCATATAGCCTCCGAAATCCTGAAGACGCAGTTGCTTTGCCAGTGGAGCAACCCCGTTGATGGGGCGGCCGCTGGCAAGAACAACTGTCTTTCCGTTCTTTTGAATGTCGATGAGAGCCTGACGGGTCGGTTCGGTGATCTCCTTTTTTGAATTTGTAAGTGTGCCGTCCAAATCCAGCACGATAACCTGATATTGCATAATTCTCCTATTTATGTGCTTCATTCAGAAGCTCAGTTTTTGTATCATATAATTTCTGAGAAAGATCCACATATACTTTATGAGGATTGAACAAACGCTTTGTCTCATCCCAGAGAGTTGCTTTTTCTTCTTTACAGAAAGCTGCGATCTCTTTGACGGAAGGGGACTCATACTTACATTCTCCGTGAATAAAAATTGGCTGTAAAAGTTCTTTCATGGTATAGGTTCCGCCTTTGAGAAGTGTCTTTTTCCAGGTTGCATTCGGATCGAAAAGAAGAAGGTCTTCTTCAGGATCATAAACCTCATCAGCGAAACAAATAAGGTCTGCACGAAGCATATGAGTTTCTTTATCATAAATTCTGTAGATCGTTTTATTTCCCGGGTTTGTGATCTTCTCTGTATTTTCGGAGATCTTGATCTTCGGGATAAACTGTCCTTCTGCATTCTGGATCGCTGCCAGCTTGTATACACCGCCAAAGGACGGGCAGTCTTTTGAAGTGATCAGATTCGTTCCGACCCCCCAGGAAGTAATGGCAGCACCCTGCATTTTCAGATCGTGGATGAGGTATTCATCGAGGTCATTGGATGCAGCAATAACGGCATCCGGGAAACCGGCATCATCCAGCATCTTTCTTGCCTTTTTGGAAAGGTAGGCAAGGTCACCGGAGTCAAGGCGGATTCCATAGCTCTTCGGTTTGATACCTGCCTCACGAAGCTCTTTAAATACACGGATCGCATTCGGAACACCGGATTTTAAAGTATCATAAGTGTCTACCAGCAGGGTACATGCATCCGGATACAGTCTTGCGTATTCTTTAAATGCAGTGTATTCATCCTTAAATGTCATGATCCAACTGTGGGCATGTGTTCCCATAACAGGCACATCAAACATCTCTCCTGCGAGTACATTGGATGTACCTACGCATCCACCGATGACGGCAGCTCTTGCACCGTAAAGTCCGGCATCCGGTCCCTGTGCCCGGCGGAGACCAAATTCCATGATCCCATCTCCCTGTGCGGCGTATACAACGCGGGATGCCTTGGTAGCGATCAGACACTGATGGTTGATGATGGTCAGGATCGCAGTTTCTACAAGCTGTGCCTCCATGATCGGGGCAACCACTTTGATGAGCGGCTCTCGTGGGAAAATCACACTTCCTTCCGGAATCGCATAAATATCCCCGCTGAAATGGAATCCGCTCAGGTAATGAAGGAAGTCTTCACTGAAAAGCCCCAGTCCTCTCAGATAGTCCACATCTTCATATGAAAAATTCAGATTCTTGATATAATCGATGACCTGATCAACGCCGGCCATAATGGAGTACCCACCTTTATTTGGGTTCTCACGGAAAAATACGTCGAAGATTACGGTCTGGTTTTCCTGAGTTTCAAAATAGCCCTGCATCATAGTAAGTTCGTACAGGTCTGTCAGTAAAGTAAGGTTCTGTGCACTCATAAATTTCCCTCTTTTCTGTAGCATTGAATCAATTATACATAATTAATGCGTGTAAATCAATAAAGAATCCATTGACAAGGGAATGTAAAATAGCTTAATCTATATGGAAGATTAGGATGAAATCCGATTGAATGACAGGAAAATCAGTGAAGTAAGTGCTGCAGGGGCAGCAGATTGGAGTAGAGAATGAGATTAGGAGTAAAGCAGGTACTGACGGTTGTAAAGATCGTAGATTTTGGAGTGTATCTGGGCAGCGATGAAGAGAGAGTGCTTCTGCCAAAGAAGCAGGTTCCGGAAGGAATCGAGGTCGGGGATCCGATAGAAGTCTTTCTTTATAAAGATTCATCAGACCGCATGATTGCGACGACGAATGAGCCGAAGCTGACACTTGGGGAGCTGGCAGTGCTGACGGTAGCAGATGTTGGCAGAATGGGGGCATTTCTTGACTGGGGATTGGAGAAAGATTTGTTCCTTCCATTTAAAGAGCAGACAGAGAAAGTGGAAAAAGGAGATCAATGTCTTGTGAGTCTTTATATTGACAAGAGCGAGAGACTTTGTGCGACAATGAAGATCTATCACCTTCTGCGGACGGATTCTCCTTATAAAAAGGATGATACAGTCAGAGGTACGATTTACGAAGTGAACCGGGAGATCGGTGCTTTCGTGGCGGTAGATAATCTTTATTCTGCACTGATCCCGAAGAGAGAGATGTACGGAAGGATGTCTGCAGGACAGGAGATCGAAGCCCGTGTAGCAGCCGTAAAAGAGGATGGCAAGCTTGATTTAAGTGTACGTGGCAAGATCCCGCAGCAGATGGACGAAGATGCAGAACTGATCCTGGACTGTATTGAGACGTGTGGAGGCAGGCTGCCATTTACGGATAAGGCAGACCCGGAGCAGATCAAGATGGAGATGGGGATGAGCAAGGCGGCATTCAAGCGTGCGGTCGGAAGACTTTTGAAGCAGAGAAAGATTCAGATCAGGGAAGACG
>OGCQ01002092.1_pt1 | contig 21515 bp, 20 predicted proteins | sample 1570161 | NCBI WGS metagenome assembly OGCQ01 (sample SAMEA4384402, study PRJEB24528) | human gut metagenome
GCGCCCCCAGCAGCTCAATCAGAAACGTCCCTCGCAGGATGAAGCGTGTCAGACGAACGATTCCGCCGACCTGAGGTGCTGAAATTGCGTCCTGCATGGTGCTGCGCTGCATCAACGATATTTTTCGCCCGGACAAAAGCGCTAACGACGCTGCGACGGTCACAACGCCAAGTCCTCCAATCTGAATCAGCGTCAGAATGACCGCTTGCCCAAAGGCTGACCAATAACTGCCTGTATCCTGCACCACAAGCCCCGTCACACATACGGCAGAGGTCGCGGTAAACAGTGTTTCGTTAAACGGCGTTACGCCCCCGGCTGTTGTGGAAATCGGCAGCATCAGTAATAGCGCACCTAGCAGAATGACTCCGGCAAAACCCAATATGATAATTTGAAAAGACGAAAGACGGCGCTTTCGTCGAATAAGCTCTTCCGGCATAAAGGCAGCTCCTTATTTTTGTGATGGTCATATTATACAGCTGGAGATTTTAAGAGCGGATAAGGGAGATTTACGATGTATTAAGATTGAATAAAGATGAAAATCCGGAAAAGTGCGCCGAGATATGAGTAGGATGCTGGAAAATATGTGTTTTTGGTTGTATACTGTGTATGTGAATAAAATCGGGGGAGTAACTATCAGAAAAGTTCGCTCGGAATCGTCTGGAAAAATTTCGGGTAAACGGAGAGGAGAAAGAGAGGGTAGAAGTTTATGAAACTGGGATTTATTGGAACGGGAATCATTACGACGTCCGTCGTGACTGGATTTTGCGAGAGCGGAATGGAGAATCTGCAGATCGTTGTATCGCCGAGAAATAAAGAACGGGCGCAGATGTTGCATGAGAAATACCCGGGGATCGTGTCGATCGCGGCGGATAACCAGGAAGTTGTGGACCGGTCGGACTGGGTCTTTGCGGCGCTCCTTCCGAAGGCGGCGGAAGATATCTTAAAACCACTTCATATCGGACCGGAGAAGAAGTTTATCAATCTGGTTGCAACGCTGAGCTTAAAGCGCATTGAGGAAATGTTTGGACCGAGAGAGATTCTGGCGGATGTTGTGTCTCTGACCTTCGCGGCGAACCGCTTCGGACCGGTGGTGATTTACCCGGATATCCCGGAGGTAGTCGATCTGATGAGTCACGTCGGCAAGCCGGTTCCGGTCGATACGCCGAAACAGATCGCGATCCTTAGGAGCACGACGGGCCTGATGAGCGCTTACTATATGCTTCTGACCGTCATTATCCAGTGGTGTGAGAGAAACGGGCTGGATGAGCCATCTGCACGGGCATACATCACCGAATTTACTGGGGCGCTGTCCCGCAAGGCAGCGACGTGGGACGGGGATCTGGAAGACCTTGCCAGAGAAATGACACCGGGAGGACTGAACTGGATGGCGCTGACGCATCTGGAGGAAAAGGATGCGTATACGCCTTGGACGGAGATTCTGGGGCCGATTTTGGAGAAGGTTATAAAAGAATAGAGTCGAGATGGAAAAACTCGGGGCGCACATTTCTCACGCCCCGAGTTTTTCTTTTAATTAAAGTGTGAGTATTCTAAAAAAGTAGTTGCTTTTTTTAAGAAGGAATGATAGTATATAGAAAACACTTTAGCACGCTACCATGATAGCAAGATAAATAAAAGTGATGGGAGCTATAACGGCAGGATATAGACGAGCGGGTGATTGTCCGGCAGATTTTGTTGAGCCGGGGCGGTTGCGGCGGCAGTTGAGAGGAGATAGAGCATGAATTTAGAGATTCAGAGCCTTCGGAGGGCGGAGGCGGCGACGCTTCGCCTGAGAGGTCTTTATGAGAGCTATGGATACCGCAAGTACCGGATGGGGCGGTTTGAGGAATATAGTTTGTATGCAGCGAATAAAAGTTTCCTGCTGGGGGAAAATGTGCCGACATTTACGGATCTGGACGGACGCCTGATGGCTCTCAAGCCGGACGTGACGCTGAGCATCGCGAAGAACACCAAGGCAGATAAAAATACGTGCGAGAAGGTCTATTATCTGGAGAGTGTGTACCGTGAGAGCAAGGAAAGCCACACTTACAAAGAGATCAGCCAGATGGGACTGGAGTGCATGGGCGGCGTGGATGACTGCGTGATCGCGGAGGTGCTGGCGCTGGCGCTCAAGAGTCTGGCGGATTTTGAGACGGACTATGTGCTCAAGATTTCCAACATGGATTTCGTGGTGGGACTGATGGAAGAGCTTCCGGTCAATGCCGATCAGAAAGATATCATTTTAGGGCTGATCCGGACGAAAAACCGCAGCGGACTGGAAAAACTGTGCGCGGATCTGGCACTGCCGGAGGGCGATACAGAGAAATTGATGAAGGTTTCCGGGCTGTACGGAGAGTTTGGGCGGGTGCTGGCAGAGGCAGGTGCGATCGCGGATACGCCGAAAATGAAGGAGGCGGTTGCCCTGTTATTCCGCCTGTATGAGGTTCTGGAGGCGATGGGACTGGGCGGACAGCTTGACAAGGTGCGGCTGGACTTCTCGATGATCAATGACATTGAATATTATAACGGTATTATTTTCCAGGGATTTTTAGACGGTCTGGCACGCCAGGTTCTTTCCGGCGGCCAGTACGACGGCATGATGGCAAAATTAGGAAAGAAAGCCGATGCGATCGGATTTGCCATCTATTTAAAAGAGCTGGAACGCCTGCCGGAAAAGAGCATCCGCTACGATGTCGATGCGCTGGTACTCTATGAGCCGGATGTCGATGTAGTGCGCCTGTGCCAGGCGGTTGAAAGCCTGCGCCGTCAGGGACTGCGTGTGCGGGTGGAGAAAGCTGTGCCGGAGGATCTGCGTTACTGCTATCTGTACCGGTATGACGGACGTCTTTCCCTGGAAGAGGACCGGGAAACTGCCTTTCAGGAGAATGGAAAGGAGGGTGCGAGATGTTAAACATAGCACTGCCGAAGGGAAGACTGGGCGATCAGGTGTATGAGCTTCTGGCGTCGGTCGGATATGACTGCAAGAGTATTTACGACGAAAATAGAAAACTGGTGTTTGAGAACCCACAGACGGGTGTCCGCTACCTGCTCGTAAAGCCGAGTGATGTGGCAATCTACGTCGAGCACCATGCGGCAGACGTCGGAATCGTCGGAAAAGACATTTTGATGGAGAGCAACCCGGATGTATACGAGCTTCTCGATCTGGGACTTGGAAAATGCCGGATGTGCGTGGCTGGAAAAGAGGATTACGTCGAGGACAAAGACCGACCGGTGCGCGTGGCAACGAAATTTACGAATATTGCGAAAGAGCATTACGCGAAGCTGGGACGCGATATTGATATTATCAAATTAAACGGAAGCATTGAGCTGGCGCCGATTCTGGGACTTTCGGACGTCATCGTGGATATTGTCGAGTCGGGCAGCACGATCCGTGAAAATCACCTGAAAGTGCTGGAAGAGTTCCTGCCGATCAGCGCCCGTTTCATCGCCAACAAGAGCAGCTTTGAGTTTAAAAACAAGCAGATCACCGAGATGGCGGAGAAGCTGAAGGGCGCGGTGGAAGCACACCAGAAGAAAAAGGAACAGGAAAAGAAAGAAAAAGAAGCGAAAGAGAAAGCGGAGAAAGAAACCGCAGCAGAAGATAAAAAGGAGGCGTAGGCAGATATGAGCCGTTTTTTGAGCAAAGCAAGCGAATCACTTCTTCCGTATACACCGGGTGAGCAGCCGCAGGGGCGGAAATTTATCAAGCTGAACACAAACGAATGCCCGTATCCGCCGAGCCCGAAGGTTGCGGAGGCGATTCTGGCGGGGTATGAGGAAAATTCTTCTAAAATTATGCCGCTGGAACTTGCAAATTTACGCCTTTATTCGGATCCGGAAGAGCGCGTCCTTATCGAGGCGATCGCCGACCACTACGGCGTGGGAACAAACCAGGTCATCGCGGGCAATGGTTCCGATGAGATTTTAGGTTTTGCATTCCGGGCATTCTGCGACCAGAACGCGCCGCTTCAGTTCGCGGATCTGACGTATGGCTTTTATCCGGCACTCTGCGGGCTCTATGGAATCCCGTTCAAGGTAGTTCCGCTGGAGGAAGATTTTACCTTAAATATCGAACCGTATAAAAATTGCGGAAATAATGTGATCATCGCCAATCCAAACGCCCCGACAGGCATGAACCTGCCGCTTTCTGCGATTGAGGAAGTAGCGGCGTCCAACCCGGATCGCGTTGTGATGGTGGATGAGGCGTATGTGGATTTCGGCGGCGAATCGTGTGTATCACTGCTTCCGAAATACGAAAATCTGGTGATTATCCAGACCTTTTCCAAATCCCGCAGCTTAGCCGGCGCGCGCGTCGGATTTGCGATCGCAAACCCGGAACTCATCGCGGATATGAACCGGATCAAATACAGTTTTAACCCGTACAACGTCAACCGCCTGTCGATTCTGGCTGGCGCGGCGGCGATGCGCGACTGGGACTACACGAAAGAATGTACCGGGCGCATCTGCAAAACGCGTGAAAAAACGACCGAGGCGCTCCGGGCACTTGGATTTACTGTACTGGATTCGAAGACCAACTTCATTTTTGCCAAGAGCGGCGATATGCCGGGAAAAGTCTATTTTGACGGACTGCGCGAGGCAGGAATCCTGGTAAGACGCTGGGACAGCGAGCGGATCAAAGATTACGTCCGCATTTCCATCGGATCCGAGGAAGAGATGGAAACGTTTGTTGAGGAGACGAAGAAGCTGGTGGAAGCGGCGAGAAGTGCAGTTGTAAGATAGGCTGGAATTCAATAGGTTCACGCATTTACTGTGGGAACCGTATGAAAATGCTGGCAGCATGGTTTTTGTAGATGGGGCAGCTGTGAATAAGAAAGGAAGGCTGGCAGAAATGTCAAGAGAACGCAAGATTTCATTAGAACGAAACACGGCAGAGACGAAAATCAGCCTGTCGATTGATTTAGATGGAACGGGAAAATATCAGGTTGATACGGGCTGCGGATTTTTAAACCATATGCTGGAGCTCTTTGCCAGACATGGACGGTTTGACCTCACATTGAAATGTGACGGAGATACGCAGGTCGATTACCATCATACGACAGAGGACATCGGAATCGCCATGGGACAGGCAATTTTAGAGGCGCTGGGTGATAAAAAGGGCATCCGCCGTTATGGCAGTTTCCTGCTTCCGATGGATGAAACACTGGTAATGACGGCGCTCGATTTAAGCGGACGTTCCTATCTGGTCATGGATGTGGAGATCCCGACCGAAAAAGTGGGCGATTTTGATACCGAGCTTGTAAAGGAATTTATGATTGCACTGTCCTCCAACAGCCGGATGACGCTGCATTTTAAAATGTTCCACGGCGAAAACAGCCACCATATCATCGAGGCGATGTTCAAGGGACTGGGACGCGCGCTCGGCGAGGCGGTGTCGATTGACGAGAAGTACCGGGACGAGATTCCATCGACAAAAGGGGTATTATGATCTAAGATAAAAGTAAGCATAACAAATCTATTTAATAGGTTTATAATGATTCAGCGGGTTCCTGCGTTGACTGCGGGAACATACATGAATTGATATAGGAGGCTGCAAATGATAACAATTATTGACTACGGCGTGGGAAACCTATTTTCCCTCAGTTCCTCCCTCAGTTACCTGGGACTGGAAAATAAAGTCAGCCGCGATCCGGAAGATTTAAGAAAAGCGGATCACATCATTTTACCAGGCGTCGGCGCGTATGGCGATGCGATTGCGAAACTGCGCGGATCCGGAATGGCAGAGCCGCTGCTGGATGAAGCAAAAGCAGGCAAACCGATCATGGGAATCTGCCTCGGAATGCAGCTTCTCTTTGATAAAAGCTATGAATACGGCGAGCATCAGGGTCTGGGACTGATTCCGGGCGTGATGGCAGACTTAAAAGAAGACATTCCGGCAAACCTAAAAGTGCCGCACATGGGCTGGAACAGCCTGCATCTGACGGAAAAAGGAAAGAAGCATCCACTGTTTAAATACAGCAAAGAGGGCGATTACGTCTACTTTGTCCACAGCTTCTATGGAAAAGATTGTGATGAGAGTCTGCTGGCAACCTCGGAGTACGGCATTCCGGTCACGGCGTCCGCGGCAAATGAAAATGTCATGGGCTGCCAGTTTCATCCGGAGAAGAGCGGGGAAGTGGGACTGCGGATTCTGAAGGCGTTTTCGGAGATATAATTAATAGAAAAACAAGAAAGGTAACTGTTTTTTCAGGCTTGTAGATTGGATTTAAACAGTTATGGAGAGGAAACGGACATGGAGCTATTTCCAGCGATTGATTTGCGGGACGGCAAGGCGGTGCGCCTGGTGCAGGGCGATTATAACCAGATGACAGTATTCAGCGACCGGCCGGAAGAGGTGGCGCTGGGATTCAAGGAGCAGGGCGCGAAAAACCTGCATGTGGTCGATCTGGACGGCGCGAAAGACGCGGCGCTGGCAAATTTTGACACGATAGAGAAGCTGATTAAGACAACGGGATTATTTGTAGAAGTCGGCGGCGGCATCCGCAACGAGGCATCCATCGACAAATACCTGTCGCTCGGAGCTGGACGCGTGATTCTCGGCACGGTGGCGGTCACAAATTATCCATTTGTCGAAGAAATGGTCCGCAAATACGGCGATAAAATTGCAGTCGGTGTGGACGCGAAGGACGGTTTTGTGGCGACTCACGGGTGGCTTGAGACGAGCGAGGTAAGAGGCGTTGACTTCTGCCGCCGCCTGCGCGATACGGGAGTGAAAACGGTCATTTACACCGATATTTCCCGCGATGGAAAGATGCAGGGAACGAACCTGGAGCTTTATAAAGAATTATCGCAGATTGAAGGGCTGGATATCGTGGCGTCCGGTGGAATCAGCAGCCTCAAGGAGATTGAGATCTTGAAAAATGAGGTGTATGGTGCGATTTTAGGAAAAGCGCTGTATCTGGGTGCGATTGATCTAAAGGAAGCACTGAAATATTCCGTTTAGGAGAAGCGCCGTATAAAAAGCGGCAAAAAAATCATTCGAATCATTCGAATGAATAATCAGAAAAAGAAATCAGGAGGGAACGGCATGATTTCAAAACGTATTATTCCGTGTCTGGATGTAAAGAACGGGCGTGTCGTGAAAGGTGTCAACTTCGAGGGAATCCAGGATGTGGCGGATCCGGTCGAGATGGCAGAATTTTACAACCAGAGCGGCGCGGATGAGCTGGTATTTTATGATATTACGGCAAGTGTAGAAGGAAGAAAAATCTTTACCGACATCCTGACTGAGGCGGCAAAACGGGTTTTCATCCCGTTGACGGTCGGCGGCGGCATCAGCACGCTGGATGATTTCGACCGTGTTTTAAAATGCGGCGCGGACAAGGTCAGCGTCAACAGCGGCGCGATCAAAAATCCGGAGCTTATTACCGAGGCGGCACACCGCTACGGCGATCAGTGTGTGGTGCTTTCGATGGATGTTAAACGTGTTGGAGACGAATACCACGTATTTAAGCAGGGCGGGCGTGTCGATACAGGCATTGATGCGCTGGAATGGGCAGAATCCGGCGTCAGACGCGGCGCAGGCGAGCTGGTGGTCAACAGTATCGATACGGACGGTGTGAAGCAGGGATTTGACATTCCGATGCTTTTGGAGATCGCGAAGCGTGTCGATGTGCCGATTATTGCATCGGGAGGCGCGGGAAAGAAAGAAGACTTTTTAGACCTCTTCCAGTATCCGCAGATCGATGCGGGACTGGCGGCGAGTATTTTCCACCGGAAGGAAGTAAATATTAAGGAACTCAAGCAGTATTTGGCGGAGAATGGGGTGGAGATGCGGTTGATCTAAATCGCATCTAGGAAAAGTTAGAGGGCGGCGCTTTTTCGTGAAAGAGACGGAAAACAGGCGTCCAGAAACTTCCGAAAAACGCTTGCGCTCTTGCGCCTACGCAGCGGTGCTAAGTTCGAAAAGACCTCACTAAGCACCGGCGTATGCGATGTTTTCTACAGTTTTTGGGCGCCTGTTTTCCTAAGGATCGCGGGAGTGGGCGTCGGCGCTGCGCTGGACGCGGGGAATGTATATAAAAAATTTTAGTGGTAAGGTAGGATGAGAGTATGAGTGAGAATATCAACGAGATTGCAGGCGTAGAGCCGTCGTTTAAGATGGATGAGTTAAAGTTTAATGAGAAAGGTCTGATTCCGGCGATTGTGCAGGATCATTATAGTAAGAAGGTTCTGATGATGGCTTGGATGAATAAGGAGAGTCTGGAGATCAGCCTTCGTGAGAAGAAAACCTGTTTTTACAGCCGCAGCCGTCAGGAACTCTGGAGAAAGGGTGAGACGAGCGGGAATGTGCAGCATATTTCCAGTATTTATGCGGACTGCGATAAGGACACCTTGATTGTCGAGGTAGTCAAGGAAGGTCCGGCGTGCCATACGGGCGCGGAGAGCTGCTTCTTTGAGCCGGTTTACCAGAACGAGGAGATCACGCCGTTTTCCTATGAGGGACTTTACGACCTTATTATGGGACGTAAGACGAACCCGAAGGAAGGAAGCTACACCACCTACCTGTTCGACAAGGGCTTGGACAAGATCCTGAAAAAGGTCGGCGAGGAGTGTACCGAGGTTATCATCGCGGCAGCGAAGAAAGACAAGGACGAAACGATCTACGAGCTGGCAGACCTGTGTTATCATGCCATGGTTCTGATGGCAGACGCGGGCATCAGCGTAGAGGATGTGACGAAAGAGCTGGCGAAGCGGCATGTGGTGGATCATAAGGTGAAGCAGGAGTATATGCGGTAGAGCGGGCGAAATTAGAACGGTTGAAATTGAAAAAGATTAGAGGGAAAGCCATGCAGAGGTTCACAGATAGCTGCATGGTTTCCTTTTTTTATTATGAGAGTTTATAACTGTTCACAGGTAGGAATTTTCTGAACTGAAAATTCCGTACGATACAGTTCTGGTTGCAGATTTTGCTTAAGATGTGATATTCAGAAATTCTTACTAGAGTAAGAAAGAATAACCTTTGAGCGAAAGATGGAAGGATGGAAAGATTATGTCAAAAAGATGACGTTAGAACAATAAAATTACGAAAAATCCGTAAAAACATTGACATAAAAATCAAGAATTCGTATATTATATAAAAAGGAGGTACAAAAATATGTTGGTCCAATTTAAAATGAAAAATGTTCTTTCCTTTAAAGAAGAAACGATTTTTGATATGACAGCAATCAGCGCTTATAAGGAACATCCATCGAATCTGATTGATATAGATAAAAAAGAAAAATTTCTGCGGGTAGCGGCTATTTATGGTGCGAATGCCAGCGGAAAGTCCAATTTCGTGTGGGCCCTGAAGCTTTTTAGGCGAATTGTTTCCCAGTCGTTGAACAATGTTGATGATGAAACAGAGTCGGTACTCAAAAAATACAGCAGACCATTTTCTTTTGAAGAAAATAAGGGAAATTCAGAGTTTGAAATTGTACTGATTTTGGGGGATGAGGAGTATCAGTATGGTTTTGAGTATAATTCTGAGAAAATTGTGACGGAATGGCTGTACAGAAAGAACCTAAAGGCAAACCGAAAAGCGATGATTTTTGAGAGAGCGATGCAGGAAGTGAATCTTGGGGCTTCTGTCAGAAAAAAATGTGAGGCTTATAAAGAACAAATTCCGTCGGAGACACTTGTGTTATCCTTCTTTAATAAACTTAATTTAAAAACAGATATTTTTAAAACCGTATATTCAGGGATTATGGATATTTTAGTTTTTACATCGGATGATTGTGAAAATACGAACTTTCTGGATGCCATCTTGCCTAGAATTATTGATAACGAAAAAGAAAAATTATTGGAGTTTCTCGCTGCAATTGATATTGGAATAAAGGATATTACGTATAAGAAAAAAGAAAAAGAAACGCTATTTTTTACATTTCATAAGGGAGAAGATGGGGAATTATATCCTTTAAATTTATACGATGAGTCAGAAGGTACAATCAAAAGTATCATGCTTTATATTCATGCTCATATGGCGATTATCAGCAATTATGTACTGGTGATGGATGAATTAAATGTAAAATTACATCCACTGCTGTTGAAATTTTTTATCGACTTATTCTATAATAACGACTCAATGGCTCAGTTGATTTATACCACACATGATACGACATTAATGGATAAGAAATTCTTTCGAAGAGATCAGATTTGGTTTGTACAAAAAGATGAGCTGGGACACTCGGAGTTGTGTGCGCTTTCGGATTTTAAGGTACGTTCCGATGCGTCATTTGAAAAGGATTATCTGGCGGGGGTATATGGAGGAATTCCATTTCTTAAGGAGTTTTCTTTGAAAGAAGGTGAGTAGGTGTGGGAACGGATGATTTATTTAAGAAACACAGGGCAGAGCGACAAAAGAGAAAGCATGAATTTAAATCGGTTAATACAAATTCGTTTTTAATTGTTACAGAAGGTGAAAAAACAGAGCCACTTTATTTTAAGGGCTTGCAAAAGAAAATTAACGAAAAAGTAAATGGTCGAATTGATATCGTCGAAAGTCCGGTTATAGATATATTTGGACAAGGGTGCAGCACCAGTCGGTTGATAGAAGCAACCGAAGAGATAGTAAAAGATTCAAAGGTGTTTTATCAGAATATATGGGTGGTTTTTGATAAAGACGATTTTAAAGATTTTGATGAGGCAATCCGGCTGGGAAAAGAAAAGGGATATAAAATTGCTTGGAGCAATCAGTCATTCGAATATTGGCTTTATTTACATTTCAATTATGCGGATACTGCGCTTCATAGGGATGATTGGTGTGAAAAACTCAATGAGATATTCAAGCAATATAATTTGGGGGATGGAACCTACCATAAAAATTGTGAAGAGATTTTCAATTTAGTAAATCAATATGACGGCGTCAATACAGCGATCAAGAATGCTAAGAGGCGTATGGATGGATTTCGTGAGGGGAAAGATGTGCCATCAGAGTATGATCCGGGGACGACGGTGTATAAGGTGGTTGAGGAGTTGATGGGGTATTTGGAGGAGTGAGGGACAAGCTGTGTGCCGACTGTGTAATATCAACTGCATTGTGTTGTATGGCGAAATAAACACGATATGAGGGTGATTTCCTTGTGTTTTCTGTATGGAAATGTTACAATCAAATTGGAGAGCATTTCATTTTACAGTTACAAGGGGGAGTTATTATGAAACGTTTTAAAAAGTTTGGAACTGCGCTTTTATCCTGCATGATGCTGACGGCATCGTTCGCGACTGTCTCAAACATGACGATGATTACAGCTGAGGCGCATCCGGGACGGACGGATGCACAGGGCGGACATCATGACTACAAGAATAAGAGCGGTCTGGGAAGTTATCATTATCATTGTGGCGACCATGAGGCACATCTTCATCCAAATGGAGTCTGCCCGTATAAGAATGGGGCGGTTTCGAATGAAAATACGTCCGGTCAGACACAGACGCAGACTCAGACACAGTCCGCAGGTAATCAGAATCAGGTAACGGAACAGATGAACACGTATCAGCCGGTGTTTGATGCAAATTATTATTATATGAATAATCCAGATTTGCAGTCGGTCGTTGGCTCTGATTCGCAGAAGTTATTTGAGCATTTCTATACATGTGGTATGGCAGAAGGACGTAGGGCATCGGAGAACTTCGATGTTAGTGTGTATAAGGCAAATAACCCGGATCTGGTGGCAGTGTTTGGAGATGATTTGAAGGCTTATTATACACATTATGTGCAGAGTGGGCAGTTGGAGAATCGGGTTTGTAAATAAAAATAGGTGATGGAAGAGAAAACCATGTATTAGTCTCACAAAGACAATTGCATGGTTTTTCTCGCCTCATCCTTCTAAATCAACTCCCGCAAGAAAAAAGCAATCTGCGATCCCCGATTTACCATATACTCCAGCACCGTCTGAGTCTTCATAGCCAGTTCCACATTGTTCCTGAAATCTATGCGATGGCGTGATACAAAAAGACCGACGTACTCTTCCATATAATACAAGGTTTGCTGATAAAGCGGTAACTGGCAGTCAGGATCACGCGTGACCAATTTATACATCCAATCAATTCCGTTCTCAATATAAGGTTCCCGCCCAACGGTATAGAGCAGCCGGGAAATCGCGTAGAACAAGGCTTTGGGACTTCCCGATTTGTCGATAAAATCGTCAAAGAAAGCCGCTTTTTCTTCTGGAAGGAAGGCGCATCGGTGAACGCCGGATCTCCAGGGAGAATTGCCAAATAAATAGCTGATAATCACTTTATCCAGTCCATAAGGATGGCGGTCATCAAAAGAACCCTGTGGTTTGCTGCTTAATGCAAGAAGGTAAGGTTTCAGTAATTCCCATACATTCCAGAAAGTATCTGTTTTCCCGTTGATATCCTGTATCCGGATGAGCTCGGTGAGCAGATATCCTGAGTTATCATTTCGAGTCAAATCTGCATATTGGAAAAATGCATCGATCAGACCTGCTTGTTCTGCCTGTTCACAATGAAGCAGAACATCTGCCAGCCAGGAAACATAGTTTATTGTATATCCAGAAAGTTCCCTGCGTTCGGCGCGTAAATCCCTGTTATCTGTAAAAACAAGTTCCATGACAAGAGCTTTCGTTGCGTCCGCGAATTTAAATGCCTCTGTTGCTTGGGGAGAGACCAAGGAAAGAAGCGTGAAAATCGTCATATTCTGGAGCTTGGAAAAATCAAGGTCGGTTATATCAACTGAGTCTTTCGTGAGCGCACGGGCAATTACACCCTCATTCTGTTTGAAAAAGTCATCGCTGGAAAAAGACTCATTTTTCAAAAGCGCGTCTTCATATGAATCGGCGAGGAGTGAAAACAGATATAGGAAACGCCACGCAGCATTCTGGCTGTGCGCCCAGATGGTTGACGCGATTCCGTTCGCGATACGGCTGTTGTAACTCCAGTCATTCAGTGCCAGTTTAAGAAGCAGGTACAGAGGATTTCCGTCATTTGCAGCTTTTATATTATCTTCATTGCTTAAAAGAACCAGTCCAACGGCAACCGCATCGATCCCATTGCCAGCCTGAACAATTTCAAAGTGAGAAGCGTGTGCAAATAAATCGCCAATAGAGAAAATGATACTTTCGCATAATGTCTGATCTTCATGTGACAATGTTTCCTTAAAATCCCGAAGTAAAACAGCACTGGTGTAAGATGCGATCGCGGTAAAGCGGTGCACGATCACAGATATATCGTCGGAAGGGAGTTCCTCATTGGCAACTTCGGTGTCCATATACGCCCAGATTTCGTTCAGCTCCGAGCAAATGGTGCGGACATTCTCATACTTTTTATATTCCCGGAATTTAACATCATGATGGAATTTATAATCACTCCATAACTGTAAATCCATATATTTCACATGAGGTTCATAGGCGGCGGCGCTCTTCTGGCTTAATGCTTTCATGTCTTCTGTAAAATCAGGGAGAACCGTACAGAGTGTCTGCCCGTGCTCATTTTCCTGAACATCAACAATTTCCTGATAATGTCGTAAATCCATCCGGTAATAGGCAAATTTGTCATTGGATGACCAGGTATCGATATCGGCAGCCGCTCGGTCAATCGCCTGATACAGCGTTTGATTCCGCAAGTCGAAGGCTTCTTTTGATAGACCGCTGGCGTTTGTTTGATACGATAAAATAACCTCTTCCAGCCGCTTTTTTCTGAAGGGAAGGCGGTTACTCTCCAGCCGTTCTTTTTCAAGAAGATCTTTTCCGGACAACAAAAAGGAAGCTGAGGATTCGGCAGTAAAGCGGTACGAATCCAGATGAAACAGCTCTTTTGTGCGCAGAAGATCGCAGACAATCTCGAATAGTTTATCTGGATAAGCTTCCGCGGCGCTGACGATCACGGAAGTTAACATAACATTGCGGGACTTTTGCAGGATATAGCGGCAATAATTAACAACAATATGAGTTTCTGAATGCTCGATAACCATAAGAAGCCATTTTTCAAACCCCATCAAGAGACTAATCAGAAGATTTGGACCAACCGAAGTTCCGCGGTACATTTTCCAGAGTCGGTCAGATGCAATTTGTTCTACAGGTATATCGTTTACATAAATAGTAATGTTTGTACATTCCCCATAATCCTCATTTAAAGATGAATGTGCGTAGGAATTACCAGCTTGATTGCAAAAATCAATTAACCAATCAGTTACAAGATTTTGTTCGGCTTGCAGCAATGGGATAATTGGTGTTGCATAAGCGCTTGCGGTTTGATACCAAAAGTCCAGATGAGGATTTAAACCGAAATCTTCTTCAACATCCGGATGGGCGTAATGGGTACGAAGAGTCATATTGGAGCGAACCCATAATTTTGCCATCAGATGAAGCGTGATTTCAGGCATTGCAGCTGGAACCATTCCATAATGATAAATATCCGATACAGCACATTTTGCCAGGTCCGTATACATACGGGGAAGAGGAGGATGATTTTCATCGCCTGTTTTTTCATCTATTACCATTTGAAAAAGAGATTTTAAGGGTTCCTGAATCATCCATGCAGAATTTACCAATACATCCTGCAGCTTTTCTGCCTGCCCTTTTTCAAAGGTATACCGCAGATCCTTGTCATTGGCTATTTTTTGAAACAAAAATACTCCGATTTCTCCCGCCATGCGGGTATTTTCTGATTTGGCATGAGCGAGGTGTTTGGTCCAGGAATCCAGTACCTCAATGATGGTGGAAATCAGACGTTCATCCCAGAGAATTGTCTCTTTCTGCTCTAACAAAAAAGCAAACAAAGCCTGCCAGGCATAGCCGGACGGCTTGGAAAGGCGAAACGGAATCAGATTTCCAGTACTCCAGTATTGTTCCCAGTCCTTTGCGGCGCGGCAGCAGGTGTTGATTAAAATGGCAAGTTTTCGTAACAGCTCATAGTTGTTTGCAGCCATCTTTTGTGTCAGCTTTTGATAAACTTCTTTTAAAGATTCCGTGCTGATAACCGTTAAGAGAATCTCATCTTTCCATATCCGCTCTACCTGTTCGCAGTCGAGAAGGTGGAAAATAAGCTCCTGATGGGTTGGAACAGCGGCAAAATCAGCCAGCCATCCGCGAAATAGCTTTCGGATGCGGAGAGAAGGGTGGAAATCGGCAAAAAACTGCTCATTCAGGGTATCATGCCGGTAGCGTTCAGTAAAAATATGACCGACAACCAACTCTTCAAATACATCATGGCTGTGCAAATATCTTCTGGCATCGTCGCTCTGGAACAGCACACCACTTTTCTCCAGCTCAGAAAGTGCCTCGGAATCATCCTCTGCGAGAATCTCATAATAATAAATCTCATTTTGAAGCATTTTCGTGGTCAAAGAAATAAGAGCCGTTTCCCTTCTGGTTGGCAGATTGTCCTTCCGCTTCCGGTTGTTACGGATGATATCATTCCAGATCTTTTCCTCGAATGCCTCACGGTTCAAAGAACGCATCGATTCATCTTCGAGGTTTCCCAGAGCCAGATATAAGCCCAGATAGAAAGGCGCACAGAGCAGATCCAGCAGCCGCTTGTCCTGTGGCAGCTGAAAACCATAGGTATGGGATAAAGTGGACAGTTTATCAGAGTCAACCGGTTCGACATGATAGGTCTGAACCTTGCTACCGTGTAATAGGGAGTTTTGAAAAGGATCCCGGTACGCAGTTCGGAGTGTCAGAATGATTTTCCATCCAGCCGCCATAAAGCAGTTCAGGATATCCTCAAACGTTTCCTGATATTCACAAATAAAAAACTTTTCGGCTGCATCGATATAGAGCACACGTGTGTCAGCCATTTTGTATACATCGATCACTTCATCCAAATTTAATTCGCCATAACGCGTCAAAAAATTTAGAATATCATTCACATCCAGATCGGTGCTTTTAAAGGCAAGGAACGCGTAGTCACCTGTAAGTTCATTTGTAAGCTGTTTTACCAGAGCCGATTTTCCGGAACCGGCAGCTCCGTCAATGAGCAAAACGGATATATCTGAATTTAGAAACGCTCTAAGGTTCAGCTGTGTATGTTCCAGCGTAATATCGTTTCCTTTATATCTTATACTGGTGTGAATATGATCAAATATTTCTCGTTTATGTTTTTCAAGATTTTCACAGCAGGTCTGTACGGCAGAGTCTACCTGAAAAAACACATTGCGGCAAATGGTAAGCTGCTTATCCTGCATCAGCTGCGCTTCCAGGTTGCTGGGAACCCGCCAGACAAGCTCAATGCCAAGCTCTTCAGCGACTGCTTCCACTTTTTTCTGATAGGAGGGCATGATATCGTCCTTTTTAGAACGGGGAGAAAACTCACGGCTGATATAAAAATAAAGTGTTGTAATACCCGGATATCTCTGTGCAGCTCCCTTGACAGCATCGATCAGCTCCTGTTCCTTGGAAGACATGGTAACACTGTCCGCATAGTATTTCGACTGGAAACCAATATAGCGATCGCCCACATGAATGGGATTTGTCTCAATATGGGGCTGGTTGAAATAGCGGAAAATACCGTAGGGATGCTGGAACTCATGGCAGAAGAGGTAGTAGGTGAGGGATTCGAAGGCGTGTTGGGGATTGGTGGAGTATTTGTAGTTAAATGCGGTTCAGTTGACGGATGTTTGTGGGATCATGGGTGAGAGCCTCCTTTGGGTAATGTGATAAGAGTATTGTAGCATAGGGGGGAGGGAAAGGGGAATGGGAAAAGCGGAGATTTGATGGAGTTATTGAAGGAATCAATGATTATGTGGATTTTCAAACAAGTAATATTGCGGATGTAGAAAAAGAATTTCATTGTGCAGTTGACGATTACCTTATATTTTGTAGTGAAGTTGGAAAGGAACCTGAAAAGGAATATAAAGGCACTTTTAATGTCAGGATTAAGCCAGAATTACATAAAAAACTGGCTTTTAAAGCGTTAGAAGATGGCGATTCTTTAAATAAAGCGGTAGAAAACGCAATTGCTGTTTATTTATCGGATGGCAGAGCAAATGATATAAATAAAGATATAAAAGAATTTGTGAAAATGCGATAAAAGAAAGCAATATTAATAATGCACAAAAATACCCAAACAAGATTATAGACTTTAAAAATTCTACTAGCATAAAGAAGGGATAGAAATGACAATGTTTAATGAATACTTTACTGGAAATTGTTCTATTTCGCTAGAAAATGTTAAGTATGAAAAGATAAATGAATTTGGGGGGAAATCAAATATATAATCGAATAGTAATCTCTTGCAAATAAAAAGAAGTTTATGTGTTAAAAAGGAGTATTGTAATGGCGGCTAATAAGAAAAATAATATTAATGTTGATAGACCAATAATTCAATCAAGTGGATACAATGGAAGTGAGCCTGTTCGTATTTGTCCGAATTGTAATAAGCCAAAACCAATCAGCGAATTTGGTTTCCGTAAAATGGGAAATGGTCAAATTAGAAACCAGTCCTGGTGCAAAGACTGTAGATAAAGCGGGGTGAAAACTCCGCTTTTATCTTATTAAATTAATTTAAGAATTTCCTAAACATTCCTTCCCACAAACTTCTATTGAATCCCCCCACAAACCGTAGTATAATAAACTAGACTTCGCATAGGCACAAATCCTCTAAAATCAGGGCGTGCCGGATGCGGACGCATGAAAGCGCGTTAAGAGGCGCAGAATAAGAATCAAAAGCACGTGGAGTAAGCTGCCTGTGATCAATGTCATGGTCAGATGAAAGATGGAACATAGGATGGATCGAGATCGTATCCGGGCAGCCAGAAGGCGGCTCCGGGATGGCGAAGCATACCCATTGTGCACCTGAAAGCAGAGAAAATGCAAAGGAGAGTGCGATATGTGGTATGTGATCCAGACACAGACAGGCAGGGAACAGGAACTGACAGAAAGCATCGAACGCGTTTTGAAAGGAAATGGGTACCGCGCCTGTTTTGTGATCGAGCAGGAATGCGTCTGGCGCAATGCCGGGGAACTTTTGGAATACCAGAAACCGCTCTTTCCATCCTATGTCATCGCGGACACCGACACGCCGGAGGAATTCTTTCTGGTGTTAAAGCGGGTCCCGAAGCTTTCCAAACTCCTGCGGACGGACTGTGAATTCTGGTCGATTCGGGAAGAAGAGAAGAAACTGCTCTGCCAGATGATGGAGTTGGATGAATGTCTTGTCCGCCGCTCCTTTGTCACCCTCGACGAAGACGGCAACATCCTAACTGCCCAGGGACCATTATCCTTCTTTCTGGAAAAGATTGTACGCAAGCGCATCCGCAAGCGGATCGTGACGGTGGAGGTCGAGCTTCTGGGAGAAAAGCGCAGGATAGAACTGGGGATCCGTCTGCCGGAAGATAAGTAAAAGAAAGGAACCAAAACACAAAAGCATGAATCAATTTGAGCAATACAAGCGCCTGATCAAGCTGGGATTTGCCCTGATATTGGTTGCGCTTCTGACAGGACTCTATGGTGTCATCTGGATCAATTGGTACAACAAGATTATCTGGGCGCCGTTCTTCCGCAGGGGTAACTGGATGATGATATTCATCTATGGACTCCTGCTTATTTTCTTTATGCAGCTGTACGGCGGATTTAAGATAGCGCTCCTGAAACGGGGCAATCTGATCTACTCGCAGATACTGGCGGTGGTAGTCACCAATATCATTACGTATTTCCAGATCAGCGTGCAGGATAAGAAATTCACGGCACCGGCGCCACTGGTGGTCAATCTGATAGGGGCGGTTGTCATCATCCTCGCGTGGACGATGACATTTCTCTGGCTGTACCGGGGCATGTTCCCGCCGAGAGAGCTGCTGCTGATCTCCGGCGATCACTCGGATTATCATTTGATTGAAAAAATGAATGCGCGGGAAGATAAATACATAATCAGCCAGATTGTCAGCTACCACGAAGGACCGGAACGCATCAAAGCGGAGATCGCCAAATACGACAGTGTGATTGTCGGAGATATACCGGCGCATGAGCGAAACTATATCATCAAATATTGTTTCGGCCAGAATATCCGGACATACAGCGTCCCGAAAATATCGGACATTCTGCTTCGCAGCTCGGTGGAACTGAATCTGTTTGATTCGCCGCTACTTCTGTCGCGGAATAATCAGGGACTGCAGATAGAGCAGGAAATTATGAAACGGATCATCGACATCGTCGGATCACTCATCGGAATCGTTATCACGATTCCGATTTTTTTGATTGTAGGAATCTGTATTAAGATGACCGATGGCGGTCCGGTGATTTACCAGCAGACGCGCCTTACAAAAAACGGAAAGAAATTCCAGATATATAAATTTCGTACCATGGTGCAGAACGCGGAAGCAGATGGAAAGGCACGGCTGGCAAGCGAGGGAGATCCGAGAATCCTGCCGATTGGCCGGATACTGCGGGCAACCCGCCTGGATGAGCTGCCGCAGATCTACAATATCTTAAAAGGCGATATGTCCATCGTAGGCACACGCCCGCCGCTCATCTCAGAAACCAATCTGTATGAGCTGCATCACCGGGCACGACTGGCCATCAAACCGGGTATCACCGGCATGTGGCAGGTCAGCGGCCGAAGCGACATCACCGACTTCGAAGAAGTGGTGAGACTGGACAAGGAATACATCGAAAACTGGAACATCGGACTGGACATCAAGATACTGTTTAAGACAGTGTTGGTGGTGCTGAGGAAAGACGGATCTGTGTGACAGCATAAGAAAAACTTAGCCAAGTGTGTGATGAACACATGAGGAAGTAGAGGAAAATGCTATCTGTGAAGAGCAGATGTGTACATAGATTAGAAAATTAACAAAAACGGAGGAATACATATGAGCACAGTTACTTTAGATAATAAAACGATTCTAGTCACAGGTGCAGCCGGCTTCATAGGCTCCAACCTTGTGAAACGAATCTATCAGGAAGCTCCTTCTGCTACGGTCATCGGCATCGACAACATGAATGCCTACTATGATGTAGCACTGAAAGAATTCCGCCTGAACGAGCTGGCCAAGTATTCCACATTTACTTTTATCAAAGGCAATATCGCTGACAAGGCACTGATCACCGAGCTGTTCGAGAAGTACAAGCCGTCTGTGGTCGTCAACCTTGCAGCACAGGCTGGTGTGCGCTACTCCATCACCAACCCGGATGCTTATGTGGAATCCAACTTGGTCGGCTTCTTTAATATCCTTGAAGCCTGCCGTCATAGCGAGAATCTGGAGCATTTGGTTTATGCTTCTTCTTCCTCTGTCTACGGTTCCAACAAGAAGGTTCCGTACAGTACGGATGATAAAGTTGATAATCCGGTTTCCCTTTATGCAGCCACCAAGAAATCTAATGAGTTGATGGCTCATGCCTATTCGAAGCTCTATAATATTCCGTCCACTGGCCTACGTTTCTTCACCGTGTATGGTCCGGCAGGCCGTCCCGATATGGCTTACTTTGGGTTCACCAACAAACTGGTGAAGGGTGAAACCATCAAAATATTCAACTATGGCAACTGCAAGCGTGACTTTACTTATGTGGATGACATCGTAGAGGGTGTTGTCCGTGTGATGAAGAAGGCACCGGACAAGAAGAACGGTGAAGATGGTCTGCCGATTCCGCCGTATGCAGTTTACAACATTGGTAATCAGAACCCTGAGAACCTGCTAGACTTCGTGCAGATTCTGAGTGAGGAGTTAGTAAGAGCGAAAGTTCTGCCGGAAGATTATGACTTCGAGGCACACAAGGAACTGGTTCCGATGCAGCCGGGTGATGTGCCTGTGACCTATGCAGATACCAGCGCACTGGAGCGTGACTTCGGATACAAGCCGAGTACAAGTTTGCGTGAAGGCCTGAGAAACTTCGCTGAGTGGTACGCTGAGTTTTATAAATAAGAGAATTAGAGGGACAGAGAAATGAGAGAGTTTAAAGATTTAAAGATTGCTGTTGCTGGAACGGGTTATGTTGGTCTTTCCATTGCTACGCTGTTATCTCAGCACCACAAGGTGACTGCTGTAGACATTATTCCTGAAAAAGTAGAACTTATCAATAATAAGAAATCTCCGATTCAGGATGAATATATCGAAAAGTATCTGGCGGAAAAAAAGTTGGATCTGACAGCAACTCTGGATGCTAAGGAAGCGTATAGTGACGCTGATTTTGTAGTGATCGCTGCTCCTACAAATTACGATAGCAAGAAGAATTTCTTTGACACCAGTGCGGTGGAAGCAGTCATCAAGCTGGTCATTGAGTACAATCCGGAAGCCATTATGGTTATCAAGAGTACGATTCCTGTTGGTTACACTGCAAGTGTTCGTGAGAAATTCCACTGCGACAACATCATTTTCAGCCCGGAGTTTCTGCGTGAGAGCAAGGCTCTGTACGATAATCTTTATCCTTCCCGTATCATTGTAGGTACTGATGTGGATAATGCTCGTCTGGTGAAGGCAGCACACACTTTTGCAGAACTCCTGCAGGAAGGCGCAATTAAGGAGAACATTGACACTCTGTTCATGGGCTTTACTGAGGCAGAGGCAGTTAAGCTGTTCGCCAACACCTATCTGGCACTGCGTGTCAGCTACTTCAACGAACTGGATACCTATG
>OGCQ01002095.1_pt1 | contig 21491 bp, 16 predicted proteins | sample 1570161 | NCBI WGS metagenome assembly OGCQ01 (sample SAMEA4384402, study PRJEB24528) | human gut metagenome
TACCGTTATATACGGCAGCTTGCTGGAGTCTGAATAGGCGGCCGACGCAAACTGATGTATTGTTATAACGGTTCTGCTTGGACGCTTAAATTTTTTAAAATATTAAAATCATCCAAATTATAGATAGTCACACAAAAATCGTTATATATAAAGATTATCCTATTTCCAGCGGGTCCTCCCCAACCAGTCTCGTATGTTCTTATGAGCACATCTTGTTCGTGTCCTCCGATATTTAATCGCTCCAGCTTATCATGCATAATACTGCAGTTTACGCTGCAGCCATATCCGTTAAAAACCGCAGTTTTATGCTCATAAAAATTTTGTACCGCGCCAACATTTTTTAAATATTCCAGTACACCCCCTTGCGTTAATTCCTTGTTTTCATCTAAAATTATTTCAATCATAATGGATATATTAGAACTGTTTGCACTATTGTATTTTAAAAAATATTCTATGCCGCAGCCCTGTTTGACTGAATAAAGTTCTTTATATAAGAATATATTAGTCAAAATACTGTCATTCTCATAGCCATTAATTATAGGAATTGGTATTCCTTTGTTTTGAATATACTCTGCAACAGCGCCAAATTCATTAAGAGAATATTTGCTGCCAGTTTGGTCTGGCGATTGTACCCATTCTTTAAATTCTTCTATGGTAGAAAAGGAATTTCGTAAATAAGAAGGGGATTCACCGCCTGAAAATACGCTCATAGCTCCTATCATAATAAGCATAAGCATTGCAGCCATTATTTTATATTTCATAATTAGCCTCCTATACGGACGGCGTCTTTAAAAATTCAACATTTCTATTATATTTAACAGCCCGCACAGAATATATTGTCTAAATTATTACCCTCAGTTTACAAAAAAGACGGTCAGAAGGCATAAAATTTGCGTCCTGCTGCGTTGCTTTCGCTCCAAGTATGCGGAATTGAGCATAACGCAGAAAATGGATAAATTATCCAGTTTTGAGGCGTGTAGTTCCTTGTAAACTGAGAGTATAATCTATAGTTATAATTGATACAAGAAATCGGGCGTTTATTGTCCACGCATATTGAAATATGTTTACAACTAGAAGCTTCTGTGTGATATGAGCTGGCTCGGCGTACATCTGATGTTACAAGAACCAATCTCAAGCTGATTGTACCATGCCGCATACGCCGTGTCAATACCTCAATCTTAAAAAAACTCCAGGCTCTGTGCGCAGGCTGGTTAATTAAAGTTCTATAATACGCTTTATAAAATAAATAATCAGAAGATGAACTGGATAAAACCAATAAAAACTCCATTGTATAAGCTTGCTTTTTTTGCCACGGCGCCCGTTATAGCGTCTTAACAATGGAATGGAAAAAAGAATGCCTATTCTGGAAAGCACGGAGGGCATATCATATAAAGCTCCCTGAAGCAGATATAAGCCTGAAATTGCAATGTGAGCCGCCGTCTGCTGGTTTTTTTTCTTCGTGAAATATTCCGAAAAACAGCACGAGCAAGACGGCTATATAATTCCAGTCCGCCGAATAAGCCAGCAGGCAGCAAAATCCAATAAGCCCGCATTTAAATAGTATCGGAATATCCCAGTAATAAATGGCTAGCGCAGCCAGGCCGCACAGCAGCGACCACATTACATCCGTAGCCTTCCAGAATTCTCCCATGTTATATTCCATGCAGAGCACATACGGATAGTAAGAAACTATGGACATAATAAGCAGCCTGGCCATGTATTTTTTTAAATTAGAAGTATGATAGTATCCCTCGGCTATTAAAAAGCACATAATAGGCGCCGTTAATTTTCCCGGCATGCGCAAAAACTGATAAACCGCATAATGGTGAGGCATAAATACTATCATACAATGGTCAAATACCATTGCTATAATGGCAATCAGCTTAAGCTGATTGGAATTAAAGGTCGCTCTCGCTGCACGCGTCTTGAGTGTGATTTGATGTTTGCCGTCCATAATGCTCCTTGATATCGAGACCGCAGTCTGCTAAAAAAGAATAATCTTAGAAGCTTAAAAGATTTAATAAGTCTGTTAATTACACAACCCGGAAAGCTTTTGCTTCCCGGGCTGTTAAAAATTTTCCATTTAGCAGCAATATGCTGTTTATGGGAGGTATGGTGATCCATCCGAGATTCGAACTCGGGACACCCTGATTAAAAGTCAGGTGCTCTGCCGACTGAGCTAATGGATCATTTGTGCGCTGAATAATCTTCTAGCTGAAAACGGGTTAATTATAGCACATATAAAATAGTTTGGCAACAAAAATATTAGACTGCTGAAATTTTTGCGCTTAACGGGCGTTTTTTCTTAAAGAAGCGCATAGACAATACAATCAAAGCGCAACGCGGTTTGGACCGCAATATCCATTGCGCACCCTTTATGCTGAATTGTACCTCTGATTTGCTGTCTAAACGCCCTAGCTTATTTTGGATATATAAATTAAAAAGCGGCGTGTGCGGATTGATTTACTCCCATATCTTAATTCAGCGATTTAATTAATAAATTTTATCATTGAACAGCCTGCTCCCATTCGTCCTTAACCGCTTTCAGGTAACTAAGCATATTAATTTCGTCCTGCTCGTTATAGCTGTAATCCAGCGCGCAGCCCACATTGCGAGCCAATTCTCCAAAAAGGGCGCCTGCTGTAAAAACCGCTTTCCAAAGGCGCTCATAATTGCTATCTGAATATGTGTTCATATATTTGATATATATATTCTCAGGTAGAAGCCGCTTATAATACTTGCCCATTTTACCTGCCGATACCTTGAAGTCGTTATTTATCCCTATATACCAGTCTATCATATCCTTTAAATCAGAGCGCACAATCTCGTTATACATCTCCATTGCATAGGGCAGCTCGTCCCTGATTATGCCTTTAGCTACATTTTGCATACACCACCAGAAATTATTGCAGCAGGAGCTGTAAAATAATTCGCTGGGACGCTTTATATGATAATCGCTATCGCTGGCAGGCGGGAACTTAGGCAGAAAATTATCTTTATCCAGCAAAACTACGCTCTGACTGTCTCTGCTTATTAAATGCGGCTTTTGGACAGGAATTAAAGTTAAATCTATTCTGCTGCCGTCATAAAAGAGCATAAGCCAGTTAAAGTGTCCGCTGCCGTCCGGACTGCGCATTGTTTCAGGAGTCTGCGTCATAAGCCTGCGCCCGAAAATATTCAAAAAATCCTGGTTATTTAAAAAGGAATCAAATTCACGCACTACATATACTATATCATAATCCTGATATTTATCCCGGGGAGCATTGGGATTGGCCCGCGAGCCGTTGAGTATAACCCCGCGGACGCGCTCGTCCGTTTTGGCAAAACCTAATATCAAATCGTACATTTGACGTTCTGAACGCATATTTAGTATTTTTTCCGGCATCTTAAGCCACTCCCTGCGAAAGATATAAATTTTGCTTAATTATAGCATAGAAGCCTTTGCTTGAAAAGAGAACGAATATATAAACATATATTTTTAATATCGCGCATGCCCATAGGGGGGCGGCTCTTTGCGGCCGGAACGGCCGCCGCGCGCTTTAAAGCGCGCGGGCAGGCGTAAGCCTGCCAAAGAGCCGCCCCCCTATGGGCATGCGCGATATTAAAAAAGCTCAAAAATTATTTAAAGCATACGCTGAATTTTGTTGACAGCAAGGTGTTTTAGAGCTATAATACAAAAGCTAAATAAATGCGCTTGTAGCTCAGTGGATAGAGTACCCGGCTACGAACCGGTTGGTCGCAGGTTCAAATCCTGCCAGGCGCGCCAGGCAGAGCATGGACTAATGTGTTCGTGCTCTGTTCTTTTTTTGTTCTGAGTATTTTTACGGCGCTTAATTTCTTAAAGCTGCCCAGGCAGCTTTAAGAAAGGCATCCTTCGGCGCGCGTATATAAATAATTAAGCGTACCGGCACAGCTATATAATTTATACTGGAGATTAAAAATGCATTTTGTTCAGGCTAAAGCCATACTCTCGCCTAAAAATGGAATGAATTTATACAGAGGCTGTACGCATGGGTGCATATACTGCGATTCCAGAAGCCTTTGCTATAATATGCCTCATAAATTTGAGGACATAGAGATTAAAGAAAACGCTATTGAATTGCTTGAGGCGGCTTTAAAGCGCAAAAGGCATAAATGCATGCTGGCCACCGGCTCCATGACCGACCCATATCTGCCTTTGGAAAGTCAATTGGGCTATATGCATAAGGCGCTTGAGCTGACTCTTAAATACGGCTTCGGGTTTACCCTGATAACTAAATCCAGTCTGGTATTACGGGATATAGAGCTGCTGCGCGAAATAAACCGCCGCACTAAATGCGTCGTGCAAATGACTTTGACTACCTTAGAGCCGGAGCTTTGCGCCAAGCTGGAGCCTAATGTAAGCTCGACTCAGGAGCGCTTTGAGACGCTTCAAAAGCTTAATCAGGCCGGTATTCCCACCGTGGTCTGGCTCTGTCCGATACTCCCCTTTATAAACGACACTCCCCAAAATATATCAGGCATACTGGATTACTGCGCGCAGGCTGGAGCGTACGGCGTAATCTGCTTTGGAATGGGCACGACTATGCGCCCGGGCAGCCGCGAATATTTTTATAAGCAGCTTGACAAACTTTTCCCCGGCATGAAGGAAAAATATATGGGCGCTTTCCAGTCAAGCTATCACGCGGTAAGCCCCCATAACGCCGCCCTTATGCGGCTTTTTCATGAAAAATGTGAAAAATACGGTCTTGTTCACGATAATCAAAGGATTTTTGAGTATCTGTCTGAGTTTGAGGATAAAACAGCCGGGAAGCAGCTTACCTTCTGGGAATGAGACTGCTAAGGAATACGCTTGTTTTAAACCGAAATCTGCGCATGGCTTTCAGGCCCGCTGCTTAAGCCCTTTGAAATTTAATTTACCTGTAATTTGTGCCGCCCTTGAATATTGACAAAGAGACGGTTTATTAATATAATAAAATAGTTGCGTATGCAACAGTTGCGGATGCAACATATAAATTAAACAGGGGGAAGGCTATGATATATTTTATGAGGGCGCTAGGAGAGGTATGGCGCTGCGCAAACCTTTACCGTACCGGCAAATACGGCGAACTGGGCCTGGGCAGCTATCAGGATTCCTATATATTGAATATATGCAGGCAGCCCGGCATTACCCAGGAACAGCTTTCAAGGCTTATATATGTGCATAAAAGCAGCGTGGCGAGGCAGCTGGGCGCGCTGGAGGAAAAGGGCTTTATCACCCGAACGCCCGACCCGGACGACAAGCGCAGCCTGCTGGTTTATCCAACGCAGAAGGCTTTGGACGCGCTGCCCTTTATCCGCGAGGTACATGCAAAGTGGAACGCTCTTATACTTTCGGGCTTTAGCCCGCAGGAGCAAAAGGATATTGAAAAATATGTAAAGCGGCTGGCAGAGAACGCCAAGCGGGTGCTGGAAGGAGAGGAATTGAAGCCCGAATGAGAACAGTACTGTCATATCTATTAGCGTATAAATTCAGAATGCTGCTGGGTTTTTTGCTGAAAATAAGCGGCACTCTGGCCGAATTGGTGCTCCCTCTTATTATGGCGCACATGATTGACAACGTAGTGCCCACGCGCAGCATAGCTGATTTAACGCTCTGGGGCGTTTTAATGCTTGCCTGCGCCGTCGCCGCGCTCCTGGGCAACGTTTGGGCCAACCGCATGGCCTCCAAGGTGGCGCACGATACCACGCAGCGCTTGAGAGCCGATTTATTTGCCAAGACTCTTTCCCTTTCGGCCAGCCAGACCGACAGGGCCACTATACCGTCTCTTGTATCCCGTCTTTCCTCGGATACATATAATGTGCATAATATGATAGGAATGATGCAGCGGCTGGGGGTGCGCGCGCCCATACTGCTTATAGGGGGAGTCGCCCTGACCTTTACCGTCGACCCGGTTCTAGCGCTGGTGCTGCTGGTATCCGTACCCTTTCTGACTCTTATCGTTATCTGGGTATCCAAAAAGGGCATAGTGCTCTATGCGCGCCTGCAGCGCTCGGTAGATACCATGGTGCGTAAGGTTCGGGACGATTATACCGGCATTCGGGTAATAAAAGCGCTCTCCAAAACCCGTTATGAAAGCGACACCTTTAAACAGATAAACCAGGAGGTTGTAAAAAATGAAACCTCCGCGGGCGTTACTACCGGCATAACCTCTCCTACAATGAACGCCCTGCTGAATCTGGGCATGACCGCGGTGATTTTTGTAGGAGCGTACAGAGTTTCAGGCGGACACGCCATGGTAGGAGATATAATCGCCTTTACCTCCTATTTTACCGTCATTCTCAACGCCGTGATATCTGTAAGCCGCATATTCGTCAATTTTTCCAAGGGCGGAGCTTCGGCTAAGCGCATACAGGATATTTTATGCCTGCCCGAGGAACTGCTGACGCTCAAAGAGCAAAGCTTAAGCGCCGATTCCTCCGAGGCTTGCGCTCAGACGGACGCTTCTTATACCAGCGCCGCCAAAGCCTCTTATTCTCAAAGAGAAAATGCGTTCTCTGTTCCGGCGTTTAAGGAAAATTTGCGCGCGCGCGGTGCATCGGACGGCAATTCTGAATTTATACGCTTTGAGGACGTATCCTTTTCCTATAACGGCGTTCCGGCGCTCAGGCATATAAGCTTTTGCATAGGCAAGGGAGAATCCTTAGGCATTATAGGAGGCACCGGAAGCGGCAAGAGCACTCTGGTCGCCTTGCTTATCCGCTTTTACGACCCGGATGAGGGCCGCATATTTATAGAGGGCAGGGATATCCGCGCCTATGACCGCGCGAGCCTGCGCGAAAAATTCGGCATAGTTTTTCAAAACGACTTTTTAATGGCCGCCAGCATTGGCGAAAATATCGATTTTGAGCGGGAACTGCCTTTTAGCGCGCTCTCTGCTGCCGCGCAATATGCCAAGGCCGATTCATTCATTGCTGAGCACGGCGGCTATAACGAGCTTTTGACCGCAAGAGGCTCGAATTTTTCAGGCGGGCAAAAGCAGCGCCTGCTTATCGCGCGCGCGCTGGCCGGCGGTCCGGAAATACTGATTTTGGACGATTCCTCCAGCGCTCTGGATTATAAAACAGACGCGCAGCTGCGCCGCGCGCTGCCCGAGCATTTTCCGGATACCACCATAATTATGATTGCACAGCGAATAAGCTCGGTACGTTTTGCCCGGCATATACTGGTCCTGGACCAGGGAGAAGCCGTAGGCTTCGGCAGGGACGAGGAGCTTATGCGAAATTGCGGCGTATACCGCAGCATATACTCCTCCCAGCATGAAAAGGAGAACGAAGGGGGGCTTTATAATGCCGGAGCGTAATGTAAAGCCGCTAGCCAAGCGCAGAGCCAGGCTGTCAGGGCCAAAAAGCGCGCGTATGCGCGCCGCACGTTTTTTCCCCGGCAGGCGCATGAACGGCTCTAACGCCGCGCGGCGCAGTCGGGAAAAAATTAAAATCTGTTTTGATAGGAGGGAAAAAAGCCATGCATGACGGCGCAAAAACGGGAGCATATGTAAAAAAGGACCGGAAAGCCGTCGTTATCCGGCTGGCAGGCTACTTCTTCCGCTATAAATTCCGCGTACTCGCCGCTTTTTTATTAATGATAGGAAGCAATCTATTCGCATTGCTGGGCCCGTATCTTTCGGGCGAGGCCATAGACGCGATATCCTCCCCCGGGGGTGTGGATTTTAACGCTGTAGCCAAATACTGCGTGCTTATGGCGGTATTTTATGTTGTCTCCGCCGTATTGGCCTATCTTCTGTCCATATTGATGATAAATCTGAGCCAGAGGATTGTGCGGTATATGCGCCAGGAGGTATTTGATAAAATACTTTCCCTGCCGGTAGGCGCTCTTGACCGCGTGCAGGCGGGCGATTTGATAAATCGCATCTCATATGATATAGATACTGTAAACGCCTCGCTCTCAAACGATATTCTCCAGGCGGCTACCGGCATTATATCCGTCGTAGGCGCGCTTATAGGCATGATAGCCGCCTCTCCGCTTCTGCTGACGGTATTTATTATCACTCTGCCTATTTCTGTAATGATAACCATCCGCAGAAGCAGGACGGTTCGCCCACTGTTCAGAAAGCGTTCGGCTAAGCTGGCTGAATTGAACGGCTTTTCTGAGGAAATGCTCACGGGCCTTAAAACCATACGCGCCTATGGACGCGAGGAGAAAATACTCCAAAAATTCCGGCTGAAAAACGACCAGGCCGTGGACGCATATTACGACGCCGACTATTACGGCAGCCTTATAGGCCCCGCGGTAAATTTCGTCAATAATTTAGGAACCGTGCTTATAAGCACGGCGGGCGCGTTTTTCTTTCTCTTTAAGCTTATCTCAATAGGGGACATTTCGGCGTTCCTGCTCTATTCGCGCAAATTTTCCGGGCCGGTGAACGAATATGCGAATATTATGGGGGAAATCCAGTCGGCCTTGGCCGCCGCCGAAAGGGTGTTCAGGCTTTTAGACGCTCCCAGCGAGCCGGACGACGCGCCCGAAGCAATAGAGGCTGAAAACGTGCGCGGGGAAATGCGGTTCAGCAACGTGCGTTTTTCCTATGACGGCAAGGCGGATATAATTAAAAACCTCTCATTTGCAGCGCTGCCCGGGCAAACAGTAGCTATAGTAGGCCCCACGGGAGCGGGTAAAACCACCCTTGTAAATTTAATGATGCGTTTTTACGACCCGCAGGGAGGCAGGATAGAATTGGATGGCCGGGATATCCGCGAATATACGCGCAAAAGCCTGCGCGGAGCGTTTACAATGGTATTGCAGGATACATGGCTGTTTGAAGGGACGATATATGAAAATATCGCTTACGGCAAGGAAAACGCCTCGCGCGAGGAGGTAGAAAAAGCGGCGCGGGCGGCTCACATTGCGGATTTTATAAATTCTCTGCCCGATAAATACGACACCATGATAACTGACGGCGGAGAAAATCTTTCAAAGGGCCAGAAGCAGCTTATGACCATAGCGCGGGCCATGCTCTCTCCGGCGCATATGCTGATTCTGGACGAAGCGACAAGCAATGTGGACACGCGCACCGAGCTGCTTATAAGAGACGCCATGAACACCCTTATGCAGGGACGGACGTGCTTTGTAATAGCGCATAGGCTTACTACCATACGCAACGCTGACCTTATATTGGTAGTAAAGGACGGAGATATAATAGAGAGCGGCAGGCACGAAGAGCTTTTGAGCCGGGGAGGCTTCTATTCTGAAATATATTCCTCCCAGTTCAAATAGCCCTTAAGCGAAAAAATATTCGCGCAACGCACTTAATATATCAGGATAAAATTATAAATGGGCTGTTTTTTAAGCAGTCCATTTTAATATCTTAATATATTTATGATTCAAGAGCTACAGATAAATTTACATTTAGCTTTAAGATTAGACAATACAATCAAAATACAATGCGTTTTTGCTTTTACTGCCCGTAGCGTCTGCTTTGCTGCGCGGTATTAAAAATACGCCCGATATGTCTTTACCCGCGCGCCGCGCAATTGTCAACGGGCTTTTGGGCAAAAATCTCCAACTGCAGAACAAAGAGAAATTTCCCGGTTTTGCAAGGAGCAGGGCAAAAAATGCCAAGCATTTCAAGGAGGGCAATACGGCAAAAACGAACAATTCATCCTTGCGGGGCGTACTGCGTTCTGGTTGTATTGTCTAAACAAAATTCAATTTTTCAGGATTATGCAGGATATTAATACTATTATCCTCCCGCACCCCTATAATGAAATGGACTAAATGCGCGGCTTTTCTTGAGCCCTTTCCGTGTTTTAATGCGGGCAGGCCAATTCCAAAATAGCACTCTTCAATATTATTCCCTTTTGTCAGCAGCTCAATATCGTCAGTATAATGATTATCAATAATTAAGCTATGGAGCTTCTCATAGTCGGGCAAATAAAATCTGTCCTTATTTTCAAAAAATAAGCATACGCTATTGCGAACGGCAATAATATCAGGATTAATCGCGCCTCTGTTCTTATGAGCTGACTCCATATTGGGATGCAGCAATCTTCCTGTGCCGCTTTGCGGAAAATCAAAGCAGACAATTTCCCAATTATTATCAAGCAGCCATTTAAGAATGGCCTTTGTAACCTGTTCCTCACGCATCAGCCGTCTCTCCATAGAGAACCATCCGGAAACAAAATAACATCTGCAAAATAGGAATACACGCGAATATGCTTGACCTTGGAATAGGCCGAGCCATATCTGACCTGCATCAGATAACGGGGAATTTCCGAGCTATGCAAATCGCTGTAATCTTTAACCAGCAAATTATGCTTGGCGCTGTTCTTTACATCTCTGAAAAAATCTTCAATAGAGGAGCCGTGCCGGTTATAAACGCGGATTGTCCGCTCTGAATCATCCACCTCTAATTCGCCGAATATCAGCACAAGATTATACCTGCGCTCTTCAAAGGTCTGGCCCTCCCGGCAGGCAAGATAATCAATCGCCGCTAATGCTCCGGGATATGGATCGCCCCTGAAGCGGGCGTTAACCTGATATATTGCCGTATCTTCACGCAGCCTCAGCAGCTCGCCGATTTGATATGAAGCGTTCTCGTATTGGGACAGATAGTTCAATAAATATTCGGTAGGAATTTTTGTGACGGCGGTCAGGGGAGACATATCCTCCGGCTGCTTGCCGTTCGCCTTGAGTACAAACTGGTTCTGCATATAATTCCGCTGTTCACGAATTGTCAAATTACCTAACAGACGCGCTCTGCCGGGTTTTACTCCATATCTGTCTGTAATCGCCAGTATTTCATTAATCGCTTCAAACATTTTGGTCATACTGGGCGAAGAAGCGTCGGGACAGCCGGGATAATTAACAATATCCGTTTCAAAGCGCAAACCCTTCCTATGAAGGTTGGGGCAAAGCTGCGGAGAGTCCAAATAAACGTCAATGTCTGACGGGAAATAGTATAGAAGGGCAGGAATTTCATAGATGCTCATTACAGATTCTAACGCACGAAAAATCAATGGATTAATTTTATCCCAGACTGGCCTGAGCCCTCTGCGGGTAATAATTGCGCCTTCAGGATAGATATAAAAGGCCGGAACGCCGTTTTCTACAGACGCCGCGATTCTCGCAAAACGCTGAAATGCGTTATGTCCGGTACCCGCTTCGGTTGTCATTTCAATGGTGAATACCGGTTCGTTATCCTTTTCTACAATCAAATCGGGCGCATCCAAATATAAAATCCTTCGGATATGGTCAGGCATGGTATGAAAACGGGTCGGATTGTTCGCGTCGCTTTCATATAGTTTATTTTTGACGATATTTGAATGACTGAAAAGCGAAGTATGATTGATTATGTAATCGGCAAAGCTTTCAGTACTATACCAAACTCTGTACATTTTTTCCGCCTCCTTTTTTCTAATATCCTGCGCAATGACCAAAGCGATATGATAAATCATCAACGGAGGAACTGCATTTCCCGTTTGCACTCGCTCCTGAACAATACCGCCTTTAAATACATAGCTGTCAGGAAAGCTCTGAATTCTGGCCCGCTCTCGAATGCTTAAGCCGCGGGGCTGGGAAGGATGGCCAAACTGGAATTGCGGCCTGATTCCGCCGGCAAGCTGCGTCGGACTGGGCGCTTCGTTGCTCAGGCGGATACGCTGCTTAAATTTGGGATACATAGGCTTGCCCGGCTGTGTGCCTGCAATTTTAACAATGACGTCCGGCAAATGATTGGGCGCCGCATGATTATATAGTTTTTTTGCCGGCTTTATAGCGGTAATATTACCCTCGCCGCGCATAATTTTCTGGTATTCAGTTATTGCCGGCCTGGTATATTGAGCGCAGGCCTGGCTGCTGGATAGCTCGGGCAAATCAGAAATTGCGTCTGCGACTGTTCTGTATCTGCCGGCAAAATCTCCAAGCGGAAATTTATAAGGAGTGGTAAAGCCTTCGCCGGTACGGACGCCTACAAACATCAAGCGCTGTCTTATTTGGGGCACGCCAAAATCAGCCGCGTTCAGCATGCCGATAGTAACCTTGTATTGCAGGCGCTCCATGGCCTCCTTTATGCTTTTTTCAAATTGTCCGCCGGCTGTGCTCCTCAGGCCGGACACGTTTTCAAGAATAATATAGTCCGGCTTAAAAGCCTCTACAAAGCGCATATATTCCTGGAAAAGAAAGTTTCTTTCATCATTATCGTTATGCTTTCGGTTAGCGATGGAGAAGCCCTGGCAGGGCACTCCGCCGGTAATCAAATGAATCTTTTTGACGCCCTTCTGTTCCAGCAGTTTCTTTAAAAATTCAGGCTCAATTTGTTTGATGTCTCCCAGACATCCAATCGCGTTTGGATGATTATACATCCAAGTCTCCATTGCAGGCTGAAAATGGTCAATGCCGATAACAGATTCAAAGCCTGCCCAAGACGCGCCTACGGCAAACCCCCCGGCGCCGCAGAACAAATCAATCATAGTCAGCTTGCCGGCGTCATGCTTGAAATTATCAATATTCAAATATTGCACAAAGCCATCATGCAGATAGGAGCTTTTTTCAACGGGTACTGTATTATCCCAGACATTTTGACGTTCTTCTCTTGTTTTCATTTCAGTTCTATCAATTAATTTCTAATTTTATCATAAGACGGCGACCGTTATAGCCGCCGTCTATAAGCTTAAATAAATTATACTACATGCATACTAAAATATCAACATAATATAATGAAACGGCGGCGTTATGTCATACAGCGGCGGCAGCATCCGTAAAACCACACAATAAAAGCGTCATATATCTATTTAGGCTTAAACGGTAACCAAAGCGTGCAAGCGGGCGCTGCAAAGCCGCTGCGCCGGAGTTTACAGTCAAAACGAGCGGATTGCGCCCGGCCAGCAAAAGAGCCCGCCCGACGTACCGTTCGGAATGGTCCAGGCCACGAACCTGCGCCGCCTCAGCGCGGGCAAGCCGGCGTCCTGCAAAAATAAAGCCGCCGCGGATATATATTCCGCGGCGACGTGGTGGAGATGAGGGGATTCGAACCCCTGACCTCTTACATGCGAAGCAAGCGCTCTAGCCAGCTGAGCTACACCCCCAAGCTTTTGTTATTTTAGCATTACCGAGGATATTAGTCAACTGAAATTTAACGCCTGATTGAAATACTTTTAAATTTGCGCGTACTGCCGGCGTCTGTTAAACAAAGCTGCAGCTACTCGCTTATCCATTTGGTTATGACTTTTTCCAGTATAGCCACAAGATAATACATTAAGGCAGCCAAAACGCACAGGATAAGCACGCCCCCCATAACCAAATCCAATTTAAATACCTGGCCTCCGTATACTATAAGATACCCCAGGCCCGCCTTGGAAACTAAAAATTCGCCTACTATAACTCCTACCCAGGACATGCCCACGTTTATCTTTAAAATGGATATGGTGGTAGGAATGCTCGCAGGAAACACTACCTTGGAAAATATTTGTCTTTTATTTGCGCCAAAGGTACGCAGCAGCATTATTTTCTCCTTATCCACCTCCATAAAGCCGTTAAGCACGCCTATTATGGTAACCACAAGAGATATCAGCAAAGTAACCGTTACAATTGCGCCCATACCCGCGCCTACCCAAACTATAATTACAGGTCCAAGCGCAATTTTGGGAAGGCTGTTCAGCACTACAAGGTAGGGGTCAAAAATTTTCTGCGCCATTTCTGACCACCACAGCAATATAGCTATTATAACGCCTAAAATAGTACCTGCAACAAAGCCTATTATGGTTTCGAGCATGGTAACGCCTATATGCTCGTATATGCTGCCGTCGGCGAACATGCTCGCTAAAGCGTTAAAAGAACGGCTGGGAGAAGAAACTATAAAAGGGTCTATCCAATTCAGCCTTGCGGCCAGCTCCCACAGTCCAAAAAAGCCTACAAGTATCGCTACCTGCAGCACATGTATTATAATTTTGCGTCTTTTTAAATTTCTTCTGTACTTTAAATGTTCGGCTGAAACCTTAGTTTTATCAAGCCGCATCGCTGTTCAGCTCCTTCCATATTTCGTTGAAATATTTTGAAAATTCAGGAGCCTGACGTTTGTCTATTACTCTTTGACCAGAGCTTGTCAGCGAGATATCCAGAATTTTTTTAATGCTGCCCGGCCGGGAGCTGAGAATTATTATCCGGTCGGCAAGGCTGATAGCCTCGGAAATATCGTGAGTTACCAGTATCGCCGTCTTTCCCTGCTTTCTTATAATGCCTGCAATATCATCCGAAACGTTAATGCGAGTCTGATAATCAAGGGCGGAAAAGGGTTCGTCCAGCAGCAGCAATTCAGGCTCCAGAGCCAGAGTGCGTATCAGCGCTACGCGCTGACGCATGCCTCCGGAAAGATGCTTAGGATTGCTGTGTATAAAATCGGCCAGCCCGTACTGCTCCAGCAGCTCCCGCAGACGCTCTTCCTTTTGGGGCGTGCAGGCGCGCTGTATCTTAAGCCCCAGGAGCACGTTATCCCAAACGCTGCACCAGGGAAACAAATGGTCATGCTGGAGCATATATCCCACTAAAGGATTGGTTTTGCCGTTTACCGGCTGATTACATATATATATTTCGCCTGATGAAGGAGAAATAAGCCCGGCGACAAGGGAAAGAATGGTAGATTTGCCGCAGCCTGAAGGACCAACTACAGCCACAAATTCGCCCGGCATTACTGAAAAGCTTATATCCTTAAGCGCCGGAGTTTCTCCAGCAGGCGTATGATAATTCATATTTACACCGTCCACTCTTACAAGAGGGGCGGCGGCATTGTTCTGCCGCATGTCTTTTGCCTCCTTAATAAAGTATACACTATATAGTATGGGACAACATGAACACAGGTGCGTTTAAAGCATGGCGCGTATGGAGAAAGTATGCGATAAAATTTTAACGAGCTTATTGCGGCCGGAGGGGAATATAGCCCCAGGGGGCGGCTCTTTGGCGGCCGTTCCGGCCGCAAGCCGGGCCGAATTACGGCCCGGCTTGGCAGGCGGAGCCTGCCCAAAGAGCCGCCCCCTGGGGCTATATTCCCCTCCGGCCTGAGCAAAAACAACGGCAAAATAAAAAAAGAGCGCTTAAAAAGCGCTCTAATTAAAACCATTTAAACAAGCTTAAAGCTCTACTTTTTTGCCGTTTTTAATCTTAAAGGCAACCGGGCCGCCGTGAGCCTTTTCCATTATAAAAACATCGCCGTCTACGCTGTAGCTTGAAATTAAGCCGGGCGAATTCCGCCATATTTCCGTACATTCCTCATCCTTGGCTATAACGCCCTTTTTATGCACTATAAGCACAGCGTGTTTTTCCTCGATATATATAAAATCTACGAAATCGCTGGGCAGCGGCATAAGAGTGCGCACCTGCTTCTGATATATGTCAAAGGCTATTGCAAAGCTGTCTCCTCCAAGAAAAAGCGTGCCGTTATCAAGTATAAGCGCATGGGGCTCAGCCGGAGAGGACGTAAGCAGCCCAATGCCGAAATAATCGCCGGTATCGTTATCAGTTACCGCTATCATATTCCATGCGTTTTCCGTTCCCTTTTTCTGGCCCGCAAAAATGCTGCCGTTCTCGCATTGAGCAAGGGCTTCCTCCAATTCCTCATAACTGCCGAATTCAGCCATTTTTATATCTACTGTTCCAAAGGATACTATCATTTTTGCACATCCTTTTTGCATGCGCGCCATAAAAACGCGCCGCATAAATTCTTAATATATGATATCAGAAACCCGCCCCAAAGTCAACACGCTTTAATTAATCTTGTGGATAATTCATATTTATGTAATACAATAGACAAGGCAATCAGAACAAAACGCGCTTTTTGCAGGACAATTTTTTCCCATTACCGCGCTGCTGTTAGGACAAATGCGCCAAGCGGCGCTTTTTAGGGCTTTTATGCCCGTGTGCCGCTCTGAAGCGCTATTATGCGGCTATGCGGCTTATGAAACAAAGCAGCCCGGACAGCAAAAACAGTCCGGGCTGAAAGCGGCGACTATCTTTATACGGCCTTGCGCTGGGCCAGATTAAGCTCGTAATAAATACCCTTGCGTTCCATAAGCTCCTCATGGCTGCCCTGCTCGGCTATGCCCTGGTTCGCTATGCACATAATATTGTCAGCGCTGCGTATAGTGGAAAGCCTGTGCGCGATAACAAAGCTGGTACGCCCCTTAAGCAGCTCTGCCAGAGCCTTTTGTATAAGCAGCTCGGTTCGGGTGTCAATAGCGCTGGTGGCTTCGTCCAGGATTATTATTTTAGGGTCTGCCAGAATGATTCGGGCAAAGGAAAGCAGCTGGCGTTCTCCCGCTGAAAGTCCTGCACCCTGCTCCTCCACGCGGGTATAATAGCCGTTGGGCAGCCTCTCTATAAAGGTATTTGCGTAAACGCTGCGCGCCGCGTTAATGCATTCCTCGTCGGTTGCGTCAGGACGGCCATACCGAATATTGTCTATAATATTGCCCGAGAATACAAAACTCTCCTGCATCATAGCCATAACCTGCGCCCTAAGGGATTTAACCGTGACGTCCTTTATATCATAGCCGTCTATGGTTATGCGGCCTTCGGTTGGGTCGTAAAAGCGGGATATAAGATTCACTATAGTGGTTTTACCCGCGCCGGTCGGCCCGACAAGCGCTATAGTCTGCCCAGGTTCGGCAGTAAACGATACATTCTTCAAAATAAGCCTGTCGTCGTCATAGCCGAAGGAAACGTTTTCAAAGGCCACCCTGCCCTGAACGGCCGGAAGCTCAACCGCGCCCGGCGCATCCTCTATATCCGGCTCGGAATCCAGGGTTTCAAATATCTTTTCCACGTTGCTCATATTGGCCACGACCTGGCTGTATATAAATGAAATGGAATTTATAGGCTGCCAGAACCGCGCTATATATGAAGTAAACGCGGCTAAATCGCCGGGAGTAAGCGTGTCCCCCGTTACCATCTGATACCCAAGAAGATATAAAAGAATAGTGCTGACGACGTATGTAAAATCTACTGCCGGACCAAGAGTAGCCGAAGTGCGAACCATCTTAACGTCCGCTTCGGTAAGTTCTCCGTTTAGGCGGGCTAATTCCTTTACGTTTCGAGCTTCTCTGTTAAACGCCTGAGTAGTCTTAAGTCCCAGTATATTTTCAAAGGTATAGGCGTTGCGGTTGGATATTTTATTTCTTACATTTACCCGCAGCTTTTCCAGCCTGCGCCGGAAAAATACTATAAAAACCATAAGCGGTATAACGGTAGCTACGCTGACCAGAGTTAATTTAACGTTAAGGCAGAACAATACCACCAATATGCCTATAAGGGTTATAACGTCGCAGAGCGCCTGGACTATGCCGCTGCTCAGCAGCCAGGCCAGTCCGTCTATATAGCTGGTAACGCGCACCAGAATTTTTCCCGCCGGCCTGTCGTCATAGAACTTAAAGGTAAGCTTCTGCAAATGGGCGAAAAGAGAGCGGCGTATATCAAAGATTATCTTTTGGCCAAGCCAGGAAACCGCCACGTCTCTGAACGCATTGATTATAGGCTGAAGCAGGAATACCGAAGCCATAGCGCATATAAGCATAATGCCCAGGGGCCAGTTGGTGGCCGGCATAAGCACGTCGTTAAGCAGATATTTATTTATTAAAGGTCCGGCTAAAGATACGCCTACGCTGCAAAGCATTATCCCGAAGCATATTATAAATCTCTTTTTATAGGGCTTGCAGAACTGAAGCAGGCGCTTAAGCAGCTGAGAATCAATACCCTCGCGCGAGCTTTCGTCCTCATAATATCTGTTGCGCGCCATTATACCGCCTCCTTTATTTCGCCGAATTGGGTTTTATACACCTCATAATAGAGCCCCCCCAGAGCCAGAAGCTCGTCGTGCGTGCCTCTTTCGGCTATACGGCCGTTTTCAAGATATATTATTTCATCGCAGTCCTTAACCGAGGCTATGCGGTGAGCCACGGTTATAACAGTTTTATCCTTGTGCTCTTGATTAAGCGCGGCTATTAAACGCTGCTCGGTTTCCATATCCAGAGCGCTGGAGGCGTCGTCCAGCACAAGCACGGGCGCCCCCTTAAGCAGCGCGCGCGCAATAGAAAGCCTTTGCTTCTGCCCGCCTGAGAGCCCCATGCCTCTTTCGCCGATAATAGTTTCAAAGCCGTCGGGCAGCTCCTGAATAAATTCATACGCCTGCGCCACCTTTGCGGCATGAATAATCTCGTCCATGCTTGCGTCCGGCTTATAAAACGCGATATTGCGGGCTATGGTTTCGCTGAATAGGAATACGTCCTGCATAACAGGCGAAAAGCATCTGCGCACCTCGGATAAATCCAGCAGGCGCATATCGGTATCATTTAATGCAACGCTGCCGTGCACCGGGTCGTAATATCTCATTATAAGATTGCAAAGCATGGTCTTGCCGCTTCCCGTGCGTCCCATAATGCCCAGCCGCTTGCCCGCGGGCAGCGAAATATTTATATCGTCCAGTATAGGAGCGTTATCCACGCTTATGCTCGCATGAGTAATGGTTATATCCTTTAAGGGCATTTCAAGCGGCACGGGCTCGGGAATGGATTTAATGCTGACTCCCTGCTCCAAAAAGGTGAACACCTTTTCCCCCGAAGTCATGGCCTGCTGATATTGAGTAATCCAGCCGGAAATCAGGTTAAAGAAATTGGTAACATAGGCAAGATATCCGCCGGTAGCTACGAAATCGCCTACCGACATTTCTCCTATCATAACCAAAACAAAGCCCATTAAATTTAAAAGCACATAAGGCATAGCGCCCGATATGCCCAAGGGCATAAAGCGTCTTTTCCAGGTCTTTAAATAGCATTTCTGGGCGTCCAGCGCGTCGTCGCAAACCGCGTCGAATTTCTGCATCTCTTCCTTTTCTCTTGAAAGAGCGCGGACTAAACGTATGCCCACTATATTTTCCTGAGCGCATTTGGAAATATTGGCCGAGCAGTCTCTTATGCGCAGAATGGGCGAACGTATATCCTTGCCTGCGCGCCTCGAAAGCAGGATTATAAACGGAGCCATTATATATCCGGCCAGCAGCGCCCAAGGACAAATAATAGCCATCATTATGCTTCCGAAAATCATGGATGTAGTGTTTTCAAAGGCCTGCGGAATGGTGCCCACGAAAAAGTTTTTAACCAGCTCGGGGTCGCCGTTTATTATAGTCATTATATTGCCCGAATTCTGGCTGTGCACAAAAGAATCTGACTGGGAGAGCAATTTATCCATCAATTCCTCTCTCATTTTAGCCACGCTCTGCATGCTTACCCGTTCCATCATTATAGCGCGGATGTAATTGACTCCCTGCCGTATAAGGCATTGAGCCAGCAGCGCTATGGCTATAAACAGCATAAGGCTGCCGCCGGCCAGCGTAAGCGACCCCAATTCCAGCGGAACATCCACAAGCAGGTTGTCAAATATATACTTCTGCAGGTATGGTGAAATCATGGCTACGGCTGTAACAGCCAGACCCAAAACTATGTAAAGAATGATTTTTCCCCGGTACGGCTTAAAATATCGGTAGAGCTGTCTAAGGGTTTTCATACGGATACCCCTCTTTCCCCGTTTTCGGCAAACAGAGTTTTATACGCGGCATTTTCCTCTATTTAAGAGTTAATCCGGCTCATTCAGAAGCAGACGTCTCAAAAATACGGCCGCGCTTTTTTAGATACTGCATTATATCAAATATTTTTACTAAAAGAAATAGAAAGAGCACGCCGAATTTCACCGCAAATCACTTTAAAAGCAAATTTTGAGCCTTAGCATATGATTGCCTTGATTTTCTTAACGTTTAATATGTTTTTTGCGGAATTCCGGCCCAAGTTGATAAGGGGATAAAAATACCAGACCTAACTCGCCCATAGTTTTCTATTGCATAGGGCTTTCTTTGTCTGTCCAAAACGCCCCTCTCTCGCAGTACGCTCAATTTTCCCAATAGAACAGGCTTGTTCCTCGCTTTTTTATTGCCAGCCTGCGCACAGAGCCTGGAGTTATTTAAGATGGAGGTATTGACACGGAATATGCGGCATGGTACAATTATCTTGGAATAGGTTTCCATGATGTTTTATTGGCACAAGGCTTAGAATACGGCAAATTCAAACGTTAAATAAGTAATCCTTAGTTTCTAGAACCCATACGCGCACAATTAAAATATAATAATATAAGGAGGAGAAACTAATGCTGAAGAAGCTGCCGGCGGCAGTACTGGCTCTTACTATGATTCTGGCCTCGGTTATGCTGCCCTCCCTTGCGGCGGCTGAAGAAGCGCCGGTTCAGGCGGCGCAGTCTGCCCTGCGCATGCCTGGGGAAGGGGCTCAGGGAGTTCAGGGAGTTCAGGCGGCTGAAGAGACGTCCGCTGCCGGCGCGGCGCTCTATGAGGACGGCGAGGCGGCCAAAAGGCTGCTGAACGAGCTGCCGTGCGTCATAACTCCGGCCCAGGCAATGCAGGCGGGTCATGTGCGGCGGCTGAAGGAGGCCGAGCCTGATTTAAACACGGTGGTCTTTAAGAACGGCGACGGCACCCGCACGGCTTACCATTATGCTCTGCCCGTCAAATATGAGGAGAACGGGATAATAAAGGACAAGAGCAACCGGATAATACAGTCGGACAGGACAGGATACGCCTTTGAAAATGAAGCGAACGAGGTTAAAACATATTTTCCGCAGGCGCTGGGCGAAAAGGGAGCGCGTTTGGAATATGAGGGATACTTTCTGGAGCTGACGCCCTTTACTGCGCAGTCGGCTGGGATTTCAGCCGCTGCCGGGAGGCAGGCGGCGCGCGCGGATATTTTAAGGGCGGTTACTCCCTCGGCCGACGCGGTAAGCTATAATGGGGCGCTGGGCGGAGAGGTCAGCCTGAGGTATACCCCTACGCTGCTGGGATTCAAGGAGGATATAATTCTAAGCGGGTATACGGGAGCGGACAGCTTCAGCTTTATACTGGAAACAGACGGTCTGGAGCTTAGGGAGATAAGCGGGAACTGGTATCTGGCCGAGCCGGAGAGCGGCAGAATAGTTATAGAGCTGGGCGAAATATATATTTACGACAGCTATGCCGGAGCGGAGCCGGCCGAGGGCGAAGCTTCGACGCATAAGACCTATGGTCATATCAACGCGCAGACTATATCCCTGGGGCAGAAGTATATTCTTACCGTGCATGCGCCCGAAGGCTACCTTGACGCGCCCGAGCGGGTATACCCTGTATACATAGACCCCAGCTTCAGCGTGACAAGCACGTATATTCAGGACACGCATATATCCTCGGGCTATCCGGGCACAAACTACAACACCTCCAGCCTGCTGAACCTGGGCTACGGCTCCAGCTCCAGGAGCACGCGGATATTAAGCCGCATAACCTCTCTTTCCAACGGAGTAATGCAGCCCGGCTGGGAGCCAGGAGTGCAGGTAGACAGCGCGACTTATCATATGTACTGCACGTCCAGCTATACCAGTAATCCATATGTGGACGTATACAGAGCCGGGGCGAATTGGACCGCTTCCAGCGCGACCTGGA
>OGCQ01002098.1_pt1 | contig 21467 bp, 16 predicted proteins | sample 1570161 | NCBI WGS metagenome assembly OGCQ01 (sample SAMEA4384402, study PRJEB24528) | human gut metagenome
TCGGCACCAAGGTGCAGTTCGTGTATGATGAGCTGAAGAAGATGCTGTAAGCATCCTTCTGAGCACGTTTCCGTGCGGAAGGCTGGTTGCTTCCGCATCCATTCCCAAACTGTAAAAATGCCGCTGAGGGCGGGCGTTTACGCCCCGCTTTCGGCGGCATTTTGTTTTGTTCACAAACCGGCTACCCTTTTGGCCGGAAAATATGCTATACTGAAAACAACAAAGCAAAATAACAGGAGGTTCCCCATTATGAAGATCATTCGTGCAAAAGATTACAAGGACATGTCCCGCAAGGCTGCCAACATCATCTCCGCACAGGTCATTATGAAGCCCAACTGCGTGCTGGGTCTGGCGACCGGCGGCACCCCTGTTGGCGCATACGCTCAGCTGGTGGACTGGTACAACAAGGGCGACCTGGATTTCTCTGAGGTCACCACCGTCAATCTGGACGAGTACCGCGGCCTGCCCAAGGAGCACCCCGAAAGCTATTGGAGCTTTATGCACAAGAACCTGTTTGACAAGGTCAACATCCGCCCCGAGGCCATCCATCTGCCCGACGGCACCAACCCCGATGCTGCGGATGCCTGCAAAAAGTACAACGAGATCATCCACAGCGTGGGCGGCATCGACCTGCAGCTGCTGGGCCTCGGCCCCAACGGCCACATTGGCTTCAATGAGCCGGGTGAGGCATTCGAGCTGGAGACCCACTGTGTGGACCTGACCCCCGCCACCATCGAGGCCAACAAGCGCTTCTTTGACGGCAACGTGGATCTGGTGCCCAAGCAGGCTTACACCATGGGCATCCGCACCATCATGCAGGCACGCAAGGTGCTGATGGTGGTCAACGGCGCAGGCAAGGCCGAGATCGTCAAGAAGGCCTTCTTCGGCCCTGTCACCCCCGAGGTGCCCGCAAGCATCCTGCAGCTGCACCCGGACTTCATTCTGGTGGCTGACGAAGAGGCTCTGAGCCTGATCTGATCCTCCAAGCTTTTGAGCCGCTGCACGGCTGCCGCCGTGCAGCGGCTTTTTGTTGTCCTCTCTTTACATTCCGCCGAAAAAGCGGTATTCTTTTTCCAGAACAAACTTTCCCGGGAGGAGACCATGGATATCCGCCAGCTGCACTACTTTTTGACCCTGTGCGAAGAAATGAATTATACCCGCGCCGCACAGCGGCTGTTCCTGTCGCGGCAGGCGCTGCGCCAGAGCATCTCTGCGCTGGAAGCCGAAATGTGCGGGCCGCTGTTCATCAGCGCTCACCACAAGCTGGCGCTCACCGACCGGGGCATGAGCTTACAGCGCCATGCCGCCCCGGTGGTGGAGCAGTTCCAGCAGATGCAGGCCGCGCTGCGGGCAGAGATCCAGTCTGCCCAGCCGGTGCGCATCGGCATCAGCGTGGCGCTGGTGCCGGACTATCTGCCTGGGCTGGAGACCCAGCTGGACAAGTTCCGGCAGCAGTACCCCCATGTGGAGATGCGGTTCCGCCTGCTGGACAACGACGCCGTGGCCGATGGGGTAGAGCAGGGCGAGCTGGACGCGGGTCTGGTCATCGACCTTGGCTGCGCCGCGCCGGTGCTGGCGCGCACCACCCTGCGGGCAGACCCCGCCTGCCTGCTGGTGCCACGGGGACACCCCTTCTGGGAAAAGGAGCGCATCCCGCTGGCAGAGCTGCGCGGGCAGCGGGTGCTGCTGCCCAGCCTGCGGCAGGATCTGTTCAGCCCGCTGTGGGCGGCCTGTGCCCGGGCGGGTTTTGCCCCCAATGCCGAGATCGGCCCCAGCTTTTATCAGGCCTACTATCTGGTGCAGGAGCAGCTGTGCACCTGCCTGACCCGCTACGAGCCCGGCGCGCGCCGGGAGCTGGACCGGGTGCGGGACGTGCTGCTGGAGGATATGCCCCCGCTGTGCGTGTCGCTGGTGCAGCGGCGGGACACCAGCTCTGCCTACATCGACCTGCTGCGCAGTTACCTGCTGGAGGTTCTGGGCAGCATCGCCAGCCTGCCGCCCCGCCGGGGTCGGCCCGCAAAGCCCTTCTACACCGCACCGGTGCTTTCCAGCGCCGCCGCAAAGGCTGCCCCGGAGCATCCCGCCCCGGGCACCCAGCTGCCCTTTGCGGGCGGCAACAACTTCCGGGAGCTGGGCGGCTACCATGCTGACGAGGGCAAGACCGTAAAGTGGGGGCAGATCTACCGGGGCTTCCCCACCGGGCTGCTGACCACCGAAGCCGACCGCGCACGGCTGGACGGGCTGGGGCTGCGGCTCATCCTTGACCTGCGCAGCGGCGCAGAAGCCGCAAAGCTGCCGGACTATGTGCCGGACGGCGCACGGCTGGTGCAGATCTGCGGCCTGCGGGACGCCACCGGGCAGGAGATCAATTTTTCGCCCAACGACATCCAGCGGCTGGTGCAGAACGCCCCCGCCGGGACGAACCTCACCCAGCTGATATACCGGCAGATGCTCACCGGCAACAAGGCCTTCAAGGAGCTGTTCCGGGCGCTGGAAGCCGGCGAGACGCCCATCCTGTTCCACTGCACGGCGGGCAAGGACCGCACCGGCGTCGCTGCCATGCTGATCCTGCTGGCGCTGGGTGCTTCGGACGAGACCATCTGCGCGGATTACGCCCGCACCAACCTCTGCCGCGCCGCCGAGATCGAAAAGGCCATGGCTGACCATGCCGCGGAGATCGCCGCCGACCCGGCGCAAAAGCTGCGCTGGCAGACTTCCGCCGGGGTAGACCCGGAGACGGCGCCCTTTGTGCTGCGCACCATCCGGCAGGACTACGGCAGCGCCGAGAGTTATCTGGAAGCCGAATACGGCCTGACCCCCGCCCGCCTGATGCGGCTGCGGCGGATGTATCTGGAGTGAGCCGATTTTGAATGCCCTCCGCATTGCTCTGGGCATTTTCAGCGGAAAGAATATTTTATATTTCGGGGTTCAGAAACGCCTGCGGGCGTTTCTGAACCCCATTTTCATGGAAAGGGGGCGCAACCGGGAACGGCAGCTGCCGCGCTGGTTTCCTACGGAAAATTGATTTCCATGGTAAACGTCGATTTCCTCTTGAAAAAAAGCCTGTTGTCCGATACACTGAATATAACGAATCTTTTAAGAAGGAATGAAGCTGACCATGGCTGCAAAAACGCCTGCCCAGTGGAAAACACTGTTTGAAAACGTACCCTTCCACCGCGAAAACTACTATACCGGCCCCCTTGGGCCGGACTACACCCCCGGCGGCACCTGTCTGCGGCTGTGGGCACCCACCGCCGAAGCGGTCACCGTGACCTTATACCACAAGGGAGACGGCGGCGCCGTGCTGGGCACAGAGCCCCTTGTGCGCGGGGCGCATGGGGTGTGGAGCGTCTGGCTGCCCGGAGAGCAGCACGGCCGCTATTACACCTTTGCCGTCACCGTGGACGGCATCACCCGCGAGACCGGCGACCCCTACGCCCGGGCGGCGGGGGTAAACGGCGTCCGCAGCATGATCGTAGACCTTGCCCGCACCGCGCCCTCCGGGTGGGAGCGGGATGTGCGTCCCACTATCCCCCCGGCACAGCGCGCCGTGTGGGAGGTGAGCGTGCGGGACTTTTCGCAGGATACCGCCAGCGGGGTGCGCCCGGCGTGGCGGGGCAAATATATGGCCTTTACCCAGCAGGGCACCACCCTGCACGGCGATGGCATCCACCCCACCTGCCTGAACTACCTCAAGCGGTTGGGGGTAAAATACGTCCAGCTGATGCCCATTTTCGATTTTGGCAGCGTGGACGAGGCAAAGCCTCTGCTGCGGCAGTATAACTGGGGCTACGACCCCACCAACTTCAATGTGCCGGAGGGCAGCTACTCCACCGACCCCACCCGGGGCGAGGTGCGCATCCGGGAGTGCCGGGAGATGATCGCTGCCCTCCACGCGGCAGGCATCGGGGTGGTGATGGACGTGGTGTATAACCACACCTACCGCACCGAGAATCCCTTGAACAGCACCGTGCCCTACTACTTTTTCCGGCAAAACCCGGACGGCAGCTTCTCCAACGGCAGCGGCTGCGGCAACGAGTTTGCCAGCGAGCGCCCCATGGCGCGGCGGTATCTCATCGACTCCATCCTCTACTGGGCAAAGGAGTACCACATCGACGGCTTCCGGTTCGACCTGATGGGCTTGTACGACGCCGAGAGCATCAACGCGGTGCGCACTGCGCAGGATGCCCTGCCCGGCGGGCGGGACATCCTGCTGTACGGCGAGCCGTGGCAGGGCGGTGCCAGCCAGCTGCACCGGTACGAGGCCAACAAGGCAAACCTTGCCATGCTCAACGAGCGGGTGGGCATCTTCTGTGACGACACCCGGGACGCCATCAAGGGCGGCTGCTTCGATGCCCGGGAGCCGGGCTATGTGGAGGGCAAGCCCGGCAGCTTCTGGGATATCGGCGCAGCGGTGGCGGCATGGTGCCGCAGCGACCGTCTGCCGCCCCACGCGCCCAGCCAGATCGTGAGCTATGTTTCCGCCCACGACAACTTTACCCTGTGGGACAAGCTGCTCTGCGTCCGGTACGAAAAGCCGGAGTTCACCGCCCGGGACACCGTGGCGCTGGCGCAGAACCGGCTGGCGGCGGGCATCTACCTGACCAGCTTCGGCCTGCCCTTCATGCAGGCAGGCGAGGAGTTCGCCCGCACCAAAAAGGGCGTGGGCAACAGCTACCGCTCCTCCCCCGCCCTGAACCGTCTGGACTGGAACCGTGCCGAGCAGTACCACGCCCTCGTGGACTACTACCGGGGGCTTCTGGCGCTGCGGGCAGCCTTTCCCCGGCTGGGCAGCACCGACCGTCACGCCCCGGAGGCTTTGCAGTTCTTTGCACTGGAGCAGCCGCTGGTGGGCTGGACGCTGCCCGCCGTCTGGGGAGACGGCGCGGCATGGAGCGCTTTGTGTGTCTTTTATAACCCCACCGACACCGCCTGCACCGTCTCCCTGCCCGCCGGGCAGTGGAAACTGCTGAGCGACGGCACCTCTTCCAGCCTGTGGCGCGGCCAAAGCCGCGTTTTTACCGGCAATGCCCCCCTTGCGCCCTACAGCGCCACCATTTTGGGTGCGGTGTAAATAAAGAACCCTCTCAGGCGCTCCCGCGCCAGCTCCCCCGAAGGGGGAGCTTTATTCGCGCTGACCGGAAGATGGCAAAAAGCTCCCCCTTCGGGGGAGCTGGCACGCCGTCAGGCGTGACTGAGAGGGTTCGTATTCCCGAGGGTATCCCCACAACCAAAAAAGGCTGCTGCACATTCCGTGCAGCAGCCTTTTTATGATTTTCAGTTATTCTCTGCGCCCTTTTCGCCAAGGGTGACGTTAACGGTCTGCATCTGGCCGCCGCGCGCGACGGTGATCTCGATGGTGTCACCGGCCTTGTGGTCCTGCATCAGGGTGCCAAGGTCGCTCTGGGTGGCAACCTCGCTGCCGTCTACGCTCACGATGCGGTCACCGGCCTGCAAGCCCGCCTTGTCGGCAGGGCCGCCCTTGACTACCTCCACGATGTAGACACCGTAGGCGTTCACGCCCAGCTGGGCGGCGGTCTGGGCGTCGGTCACGGCAAAGTAGCTGATGCCCAGATAGGGACGGCCGGTCACATAGCCGTTCTCCAGCAGCTCCTGCGCCACCTTGACGGCGTCGTTCACCGGGATGGCAAAGCCCAGACCCTCGGCATCGCTGTCGGAGGACTTTGCGTTGACGATGCCCACCAGCTCGCCGTTCATGTTGAACAGGCCGCCGCCGGAGTTGCCGGGGCTGACGGAGGCATCCATCTGGATCAGGGACATGGTGTTGACAGAGCTGGAACCCTGAATGCTGACGCTGCGGTTCAGGGCGCTGACGATGCCGCTGGTCACGGTGCCGCCCAGCTCACCCAAGGGGTTGCCCACGGCCATAACGCTTTCGCCCACCTTCAGGTTGTCGCTGTTGCCCACGGTGGCAGGGGTCAGGCCGGTAGCATCGACCTTGACCACGGCGATATCACTGGTGGTATCCTCGCCCACCAGCGTAGCGGGGTAATCCTTGTCGCCGATGCTCACGGTGATGTTGGATGCACCGCTCACCACATGGGCGCAGGTGAGGATATAGCCGTCCGAGCTGATGATGACGCCGCTGCCGGCGCCGCTCTCCACCTGACTCTGGCCGTACCAGGACCACTGGGAGTAGACCACCTGCTCGGTGGTGATAACCACCACGCTGGGGCTGACCATCTCAGCCACCTGTGCGGTGCTCAGGCCGGTGCCGCTGGTGGCGCTGATGGAATTGCCGGTGCTGTCGGTGCTGCTGTCAGAGCTGGCCGGGCGCTCCACCTGCTGGATGACCACCTTGCTGCCGCCGCCGTATTTGGCACCCACAAAGCCGCCCGCAAAGCCCATGGCTGCTGCCAGCACCAGCGCCACGGCGCTGCGTGCCAGCTTTTTGCCATTGAATTTCTTCCTGCGGCGGGGCTTTTCCGGCTGCTCCGGGGCGCTGTACTGCGGCTGCTCCGGCGGGGTGGGCGGCACGCTGCCGCCATCTGCCGGGGCGGTATACACCGGACGCGCAGGCTGCGCTTCCGGCTCGTTGTACTGGTTTGCCGTGTTCATGCCGCTGCTGCCCACGTTGGGGTAGCCGGTCTCGTTATTGGAAGCGGAATAATCGTATTCCCACTTGTTCTCGTTTTCCATGTTACTACATCCTTCCCTCAAAGGCCGGTCCGCAGGGACATCTGTTCCTTTGAACTGTCCCTATTGTAACTGTCAAATGTGAAAATCAATCGCTTGCGCCGTGAAGAATATGTGAAATGCGGTCCTGTTTTTCTGCCCTTGACAGCCGCGCCGCCGCTTGCTATTGTAAGGGAAGAACATTTGCCCGTCAAGGAGGAGCTTTTTATGGAACTGCGCCGCACCGAACAGGGGTTTGCCCTGTATAAAGAAAAGGACTGCATCGGAGAGTGCACCCTCTCCCCCGCCCCCAAGGGCGCACAGCTTGCCGCCCTGTGCATCCTGCCCCGGTGGCGGCGCAAGGGCTACGGCTCCTACCTGTTAAAAGAAGTATTGCGCAGCTTTGGCGGCTATGACCGGGAAGCTGCCACGGTTTTTACCGCCCCGCTGCCGGAAAACGCCGCTGAGCTTGCCTTCTGGGGCAAATTCGGCTTTGCCGCCGAGGGCGGGCAGCTGGTGCGCCGCCGCACCCCGGACCTGACGGCAGTAAAATTTGTGCAGGACTTTTTAGCCGCCCGGCTGGTGCACCCGCAGCTGTGCGTGGACGCCACCTGCGGCAACGGCGGCGACACCGCCTTTTTGTGCAATCTGACCGCCCCCGCCGGGCGGGTGCTGGCTTTTGACGTGCAGCCCGAAGCCATCCGCTCCACCCGCACCCGGCTGGAACAGGCAAATGTTCCCGCCGAGCGGTACAGCCTTGTCTGCGGCAGCCACGCCGACTTATTACAGTATGTGCAGCCCGGCACTGCTGATGCAGTCATGTTCAACTTTGGCTGGCTGCCGGGGGCGGACCATGCGGTATTCTCCACCGCGCAGAGCAGCATCCCCGCCTTGCAGGCGGCGCTGCAGGCGGTGCGCCCCGGCGGCATCGTGAGCGCCATCCTGTACAGCGGGGCGGTCATCGGCTCGGACGAAAAACAGGCGGTGCTGCGTTTTCTGCGGGCACTTCCACTGAAAAGTTTCACCGTTCTGGTGTGTGATTTTGCCAATTGGGCCGAAACTGCCCCTCTGCCCTGCCTGATCCTGAAAAAATAACGAAAACCCTTGCATTATCACGCGTTTTCGTATAGAATAGGATGCGTATGTGTAAAAACAAGAACCCTCTCAGTCACGGCTGACATCAGGCCGGAGAGGGTTTTCTCAGAAAGCAGGATGGAGGTTCCCATGTAAGACACCATCTGTCTGCCATTTATTCTCTGCCTTGCATAGGCAATTTTTATAGGAGAAACTACGATCTATGACAAATCGTGAAGAGATCGAACGCCGCAGGACGTTCGCCATCATCAGCCACCCCGACGCAGGTAAGACCACCCTTACCGAAAAGCTGCTGCTGTACGGTGGAGCCATCAATCAGGCTGGTTCCGTCAAGGGCAAGCAGAGCGCCAAGCACGCCGTGTCCGACTGGATGGACATTGAAAAGCAGCGTGGTATCTCGGTCACCTCTTCGGTGCTGCAGTTCAACTACGCCGGTAAGTGCGTGAACATTCTGGACACCCCCGGCCATCAGGACTTCTCGGAGGATACCTACCGCACCCTGATGGCGGCAGACTCTGCCGTCATGGTCATCGACGCCGCAAAGGGCGTTGAGGCGCAGACCATCAAGCTGTTCAAGGTGTGCACCCTGCGCCATATCCCCATTTTTACCTTCATCAACAAGATGGATCGCGAAGCCCGCGACCCCTTTGAGCTGATGGAGAACATCGAGGAAATTCTGGGCATCAAGACCTACCCCATGAACTGGCCCATCGGCTGCGGCAAGGAGTTCAAGGGCGTGTTCGACCGCAACACCCGCAAGGTGCTGGCATTTTCCAGCGACGGCCGCGCCAACGGCGTGAAGAAGGTCAGCGAGACCGAGGCCGAGCTGGGCGACCCCGCACTGGACGAGCTGCTGACCCCCTATCTGCACCAGCAGCTGGTGGACGAGATCGAACTGCTGGACGGCGCTGCCGAGGAGTTTGATCTGGACAAGGTGCTGCGCGGTGAGCTGAGCCCTGTGTTCTTCGGCTCTGCATTGACCAACTTCGGCGTGGAGCCCTTCCTTGAAAACTTCCTGCGGCTCACCTCTGCCCCGCTGGCCCGCGTGGACAGCCTGACCGGCGAGCCGGTGGACCCCTGCCGGGACGAGTTCTCCGCTTTCATCTTTAAAATTCAGGCCAACATGAACAAGGCCCACCGCGACCGTATTGCCTTTATGCGCATCTGCTCTGGCAAGTTCGAGCGCGGCATGGAGGCCTACCATGTGCAGGAGGGCAAGAACATCAAGCTGGCCACCGGCACCCAGCTGATGGCGCAGGACCGCGCCATCGTGGACGAGGCCTACGCCGGCGACATCATCGGCCTGTTCGACCCGGGCATCTTCTCCATCGGCGATACCCTGTGCACCGGCAAAAAGAAGGTCCAGTTCGCGGGCATCCCCACCTTCTCCCCGGAGCACTTTGCCCGCATTGAGCAGAAGGACACCATGAAGCGCAAGCAGTTCGTGAAGGGTATGGAGCAGATCGCGCAGGAAGGCGCCATCCAGATCTTCCGCGAAGTGGGCGGCGGCATGGAAGAAGTGGTGGTCGGCGTGGTCGGCGTGCTGCAGCTGGAAGTGCTGGAGTACCGCCTGAACACCGAGTACAACGTGGAGATCCGGATGCAGCAGCTGCCCTTTGAGCAGCTGCGCTGGGTGCAGAACGACCCCGACACCTACAATCTGCGGGATCTGGACCTGACCAGCGACACCAAGGCTGTGGAGGACATGAAGGGCAACCGTCTGCTGCTGTTCACCTCCGACTGGGCGGTGCGCTGGGCAGAGACCCACAACGAGAGCTTGCAGCTGAGCGAGTTCGGCAACATCTGATAAAAGAGCGCTGCGGAGTGCACCTGCGCTCCGCAGTTCTTTTTTATAGAATAAAAAACACAACAAAGTATGCCAGACATTGGAATGAGGGTTCCCATTGCGGGGAACACTGCTGGCATGGAGGGTAAAGGATATGCAGAATATCAATATTGGCAAAAGCGGTATTGCCGTGCCGTTTCTGGGCATGGGTACATGGGCCATCGGCGGCGGTGCATGGTGGGGCAATAACGACGACGCACTGTCCGTAAAGGCCATCCAGACCGCCGTGGAGCAGGGCATCCAGTGGATCGACACTGCACCCATCTACGGGCTGTACCACAGCGAGGAAGTGGTGGGCGAGGCCATGAAGCACATCGACCGCGACAAGGTGGTGCTTTCCACCAAATGCGGCCTGGAGTGGCGGCACGAGTCTCCCATCCTGCACAAGGTAGTGGACGGCGTACAGGTGTACCGCGACCTCTCCGCCAAGAGCATCATCGAGGACGTGGAGGACAGCCTGCGCCGTCTGCACACCGACCATCTGGACGTGCTGTACACCCACTGGCAGAGCCCGGATTTTGGCGTGTATCCGCTGGAAGAGACCATGGAAGCCATGATGAAGCTGAAGGAGCAGGGCAAGATCCGCGCCATCGGTGCTTCCAACGTCACCTCCGACATCATCCGGGGCTACTGCAAGTACGGCCAGCTGGACGTCATTCAGGAAAAGTACAGCCTGCTGACCCGCCGCATTGAAAAGCAGCTGCTGCCCACCTGCAAGGAGCTGGGCGTTTCGGTACAGGCCTACTCCCCGCTGGAGCAGGGGCTTCTGACCGGCAAGGTGACCATGGACACCACCTACCCGGAGGGCAGCACCCGCAACACGAACCCCTGCTTCCAGCCCACCCGCCGGGCACAGGCGCTGGAACTGCTGGCAAAGTGGGGCGATCTGACCGAGAAGTACGACTGCACCATGGCGCAGCTGGTCATCGCCATGACCGCCCGCATGATCCCCGGGCTGCACGTCCTGTGCGGTGCCCGCAAGCCGGAGCAGGTACTGGACAACGCCGGTGCGCTGCACATCAAGCTGGACGGCGCCGACGCCGTCCGCATGAAGTGGGACGTGGACGCGATTTCCTGATCTGCGTATAACGATTGGAATGGCTTCCGCTATCGAGTTGCGGCACCCAGCATCCGCTTCGTGCCTTGGGCGGCACTTGCGTCTTGCTGGCCGCTGCCCCAACAACTCCTCCCTGTTTCCGCCGCTGGCGGCGGTCGTCGTCGTTGCACTCTAGCCATTTTCAGCGGAAAAAATATTTTATAATTTGTGGCTCAGAAACGCCTGCGGGCGTTTCTGAGCCACTTTTTCACAGAAGGGGTCATAAATGCTGTTTATCTCTACGACCCCACCCGTGAAAATGGAATACCGGAGCGTCCGCAGACGCTCCGGTATTCCGAAATTAAAAATAATATTTCCTTAGCTTATGCGCAGAGCAACGCGGAGCGCATTCAAAATCGTCCCCGCGCGCAAAAAAGAAAAACTTATTCTCCTCTCGCCAGCGCCTGCAGCTTTTGCTTGTCCAGCACCTGCACCCCGCCGCGGTACAGCCGCACCCAGCCCTCCTGCGCAAAGTATTTGAGCATCCGGCTCACTACCTCGCGGGCAGAGCCCATGTACTTTGCCATCTGGTCGTGGGTCATGCGGAGGTCCGCGCCGCCGGTCTTGGCAAGCTCGTCGGTCAGAAAAATCGCCAGCCGCCGGTCGGCGCTCATGAACAAAATCTGCTGCATCGTCCACATGGTATCGGAAAAGCGCTCTGCCGTCATCTGGTAGGCGTAGCAGCGCACATAGACGTTTTCCTGCATCAGCTGCCGGAAGATGCCCGCGCTGATGCACAGCGCTTCGGTGTCCTCCTCGGCGTCGATGTAGAGGTCGATGTTCACCGCGTCCATCACGCAGGAGGCGGACAGGATACACACCTCCCCGCCGAACAGGCGGTACAGCGTCACGTCTCTGCCGTCCTCGGACAGCAGATAGCTGCGCAGCTGCCCGCTGCGCAGTAAAAGGATGCCCACACAGCTTTCCAGCGGGCTGTGCACCCGGGCGCCCTTGGCGTAGTGCACCGGGCGGGTAAAGCGGCACAGCCGCTCCTGCTCTTCCGGGGTCAGCTGCTCCCAGAACGGAAACGCACAAGCCAGACACCGGGCGTGCGGAGATGTTTCAGCCATACGGCTCACCCCTTTCGCAGCGCCTTGGCGGCTTCCGTACCCGCCAGTGCGCCCTCATAGACCGCTTTTGCCACCTGTAACAGCCCGCCGGTGCAGTCTCCGGCGGCATACAGGCCGGGCACGGTGGTCTGCATCTTGTCGTCCACCACGATGCGGCTGCCCTCTACGGCTGCGCCCAGCTTCCGGGCCAGTGCGGTGCTGCCCGCCACGCCCAGCGCCACAAATACGCCGGATACCTTCCGCACCGCGCCGCCCTCCAGCTGCACGCCGGTGACGGTCTGCTCGCCCAGAATAGCTTCCACCTTCTGGGTGCAGACGGCCACCTCGGGCGGGAAGTCTGCGGTCAGGGCTGCGCCGTTCGTCAGCAGGGTGACGCTTTTTACCACCGGCAAAAGCGCCTGCACCTCATGCAGGGCGTACTCGCCGCTGCCCAGCACCGCCACGTCCTTGCCGCGGTAGAAAAAGGCATCGCAGGCGGCGCACCAGCTTACGCCGTGGCCTTCCAGCCCGGTCAGCCCCGGGATGCGGGGCACCGCGCGGGAAGCACCGGTGGCCAGAATGACCGCGTCTGCCGGGTACGCGCCTGCCAGCGTTTCCACGGTCAGACGGTCGGTCCATGTCAGCCCCACGGCCTCGGTCTGCACGAATTGCACCCCCAGCCGCCGGGCGTTCTCGATGCTGCGGCGTTCCAGCTCCTGCCCGGAGACCGGCTGGGCGAAGCCGTAATAATTTTCGATTGTTTCGGCGCGCGCCAGCGCCCCGGAGCCTTTGGTCAGCACGGTGGTCTGCACCTCGGCGCGCACGGCGTACAGGGCGGCGGACACCCCCGCCGGGCCGGAACCTACGATGACGATGTTGGACATGGTGTTGCTCCTTTGCATGGTTCTTTTGCCCTTATTATACACCAAAACCGCGCAAACTTCTGTGACCGGGTCGCAAAAACTTTTTTGGGGGCATGAAGATCAATTTTCCGAATGAAGGCTTCCCCCGGTCGGGGGAAGCTGTCACCGCAGGTGACTGATGAGGGCGCAGGCAAGCGGCTGCTTACGGGAAATTACCCCTCATCCGGCGCTACGCGCCACCTTCCCCCCAAGGGGTGAAGGCTTTTGTCCCGGGTCAGGTCTCAAAAACAGATTTCTGTATTTTGAGCGGCGGGCACTGTTCAAGCTCCGGGGAGTATGTTATACTGGTCTCACGTTGAAATTTCTGCCACAGGGGGCTTTTGCTTTATGTCCAAACAACGTCTGCTTTTCATCACAACCGGCGGCACCATTGCCAGCGTGCGCACCCAGCAGGGGCTGAAGCCCGTGCTTAGCAGCGAGGAACTGCTTGCCCATCTGCCGGAACTGAAGGAACTGTGCTGCCCGGAAACGCTGGCGCTGTGCAGCATCGACAGCACCGACCTCGGGCAGGAGCACTGGCTCATGATGGCACGCGCCATTCAGGAAAACTACGCCTTGTACGATGGCTTTATCATCTGCCACGGCACGGATACGCTGGCCTACTCTGCGGCGGCACTCTCCTATCTCATCCAAAACGCGGATAAGCCCATCATCCTCACCGGCGCGCAACAGCCCATCTCCAACGAGATCACCGACGCCAAGAAAAACCTGCGGGACAGCGTGGTCTGCGCCATCGACCCGGGCAGCCGGGGCGTGATGGTGGTGTTTGGCGGGCACGTCATCGCGGGCACCCGCGCCAAGAAGAACAAGACCATCAGCTACGACGCCTTTGCCTCGGTCAACTTCCCGGAGCTGGCGCTGGTGCAGGGCGACCGGTTGGTGCGGTACATCCCCTCGCCGTGGCCCACCGGCCCGGTGGAGTTCAGCCGCACACTGGACAGCCGGGTGTTCCTGCTCAAGCTGACCCCGGGCATGTCCCCGGCGCTCATCCCGGAGATCTTCCGTCTGTACGACTGTGTCATCGTGGAAAGCTTTGGCGTGGGCGGCATCCCGCAGCAGCTGATGGACGCCTTTGCCGCCGGGCTGGGCGATTACGAAACCACCCACAAGGTACTCATCATGACCACGCAGGTCACCTACGAGGGCAGCGATGTGGGCGTGTACGAGGTGGGCAAGCGGGTGCGCAACCGTTTCCGCTTTTTGGAAGCCCACGATATGACCATCGAGGCCGTGGTAACCAAAAGTATGTGGCTGCTGGCGCAGAACTGCGAAAGTTTTGACCAGCTGCAGCAGCGGTTCTATCGTCAGGTGAACTTTGACACCTTCTACCACTGAGCCGTTTTTTTCAGAATACCAGCTGCACCAGCAGTACATAGCAAAGGGTGCCCCCGGCCACACTCAGCAGGGTCTGGTGCTTCCACTTGTGCAGCGCGATGGTCGCCAGCAGCGCAAGCGCTTCCGGGATGCCGTGACTGCCGGAGAACGGGGTAACGCCCTTCAGGCAATAGACGATGAGCATCCCGAAGATGGCGGCGGGCAGCACCCGCCCCAGATACCGCACCACCTCCGGCGGCTGCTGCTCCTTGCTGGAAAAGACCAGAAACGGCAAAAACCGGGTAAGCATGGTGGCGGCGGTGCACACCGCAATGGTAAGCCCCATCTGAACTGCTGTCATTTTTCTACCTCCCCGGCTGCTTTTTCCATCGGACGGCGTAAAGCCAGCAGCAGCACCAGAATGCCGCCCATGGACGGCAGCAGAAAGCTGCCGGAACCGAATACTGCCAGACATACCAGCGGCACGGCAAGCCCGATCAGGGCACTGCCGTGCTGCTGATCTTTTTCCCACTGGTTCAGGAAGATGACCGTGAACATTGCGGTCATGACAAAATCCACGCCCTCGGTGCTAAAGGGCAGTACGGTGCCCAGCGCAGCCCCAAGCCCGGCGCTGCCCACCCAGTAAAGCTGATCCAGCAGGGTGATGAAGAACATGAACCAGCCCTTGTCCACCCCTTCCGGCGGCGTTGCCGAGCAGGTGATGGAAAAGGTCTCGTCGCTCATGGCAAAGATCATGTAAAAGCTGCGCCAGCCGTAGCCCTTATAGCGTTCCAGCATGGCAAGGCCGTAGAACAGGTGCCGCGCTTGGATCATCAGCGCCATCAGAAAGGCCGACAGCGGCGAGAACACGCCCAGCAGCAGGCTTGCCAGCACGAACTCCAGCGAGCCGCCGTACACGACAGTGCCCATGAGCATGGGCATCCACACCGGCAGCCCCAGGGACTGCACATAGATGCCGTAGCCCAGCCCCAGCACAAAATAACCCGCCAGCACCGGGATGGTCTGCGGAAAAGCCGCCCGCAGCGCCCGCAGGCAGGGGTGCGGCAGGGCGGGAGAAACGGTTCGGGACAGATGCTGCATAGAAAAGCTCCTTGCTTTGCGGGCTCAGCGGGCGGTGCGCCCATATACCCACATGTATTGTATGGAATAAGTGATTTCTATTATAGCACATCCCTGCGCTTTTGCAAGACGTGGGCTGAACCCTCTCAGTCACCTGCGGTGACAGCTCTCCCAAAGGGAGAGCCAAGAGCACTGCCGGAAGCTTTCTCATTTCACCTAATACTTTAGCAACGAACGTGATGGCTTGGCTCCCCCTTTGAGGAAAGACTTCCCCCGCGCCGGGGGAAGATGTCGCGCAGCGACAAAAGGGGGAATCTGGCGCGGGAGCGCCTGAGAGGGCGCACGCTAAAGAAAAGCAGCCAGACCGCCCGGTCTGGCTGCTTTTATAGCATACAAGAATATTTTACTCTACATCTTCATCCGCAAAGATCCACAGCACCTCGTTGATATGGGAGCCGCTGCAGGAGTAGGGGGTCACACGGATGCAGAAGCTGCGGCCATCCGTCTTGCGGTAGCGGTGCTCCAGCAGGTTGCTGCTGAACACGGTGCTGCGCACAAGGCCGAAATCGAACAACTTTGCAAAGTTTTCTCTGTCCTCGGGCGCTACCAACGTGTCGCGGTAGTTGGTCAACGCAGCGCGGAAAGAGCCGCCGCAGGTGTCCAGAACGGACTGGAAGTCGTCCGGCACAATAACGGGGCGCACGGTGTCCTGCTGCAGGTCCACCACGATTACCGTCTTGTACTTGGGGGCAAGCACCTTCAAAAAGTGCTCCGCGTCCCGCTTTTCCTGCAAGGTGCGCTCCATCTTTTCGTTCAGGCCTTCCAGCTGGCGGGCGCGGCCGTTGTGGTCATAGTAAGCCTGCCGGTCCTGCCGCATGGCAGCCTCGGCCTTGGCGACAGCTTCATCCAGATGGCGCAGGTCGGTGGTCTGCTGGATGCCTACGGAAATAGCATAGTCCTTTTCCTTCAGGAAGGCACGCATCCTGTCTGCGGTGCTCCACACACTGTAAGGCGGCTCGTTGGGGGTAAGGATGACAAATTCATCGCTGCCGATGCGGTACACCCGGCTGGTAGCAAAGAACTTGCGGGCGGCGTTTGCCAGACAGCACAGCAGGGTGTCGCCGCTGCGGTGACCCAGATGCTCGTTTACCTCGTGCATCCCCACCACATCAATGTAGGTGCACACCACGGATTCGTATCCGCTGTTGGGCAGCTCCCGCAGGTCGGCTTCGTACCGGCTGCGGTTGGCAAGGCCGGTCAGGGTGTCGTGGCTGTAAGAGAAGTCCAGCTCCTCGCTGAGCTGGTCGGCCTGTGCGTCGTTGCGCACCAGCACGGTCGCCCACGGGTTCTGGGCGCAGCAGCCACGGCAGGGCAGCACCTCTGTGGTGACCCAGATATACTGGCCGGACACGTTCTCGCGGTAGCGGTAGAACTCCGGCGCGGTGGCGTGGTACAGCACAGAGCGCAAGGCCTCCAGATCGGTCTGCTCCAAAAACAGGTCTGCGTCCTCCTCGTGCACGATCTTCTCGTTCACCAAACGGTCGCAGTAGTTGACAAAATCCTCTTCTTTTTCCAGATCCGCACCCAGCAGGCGGGCGTCCCGCTTGATCACCCGGTACGCACCGGTGGCAAGGTTCAGCAGCGAGATCTCCAGCACGTTATCGGTAAAGATCTGGTAGGCCTGCAAGGCCAGCGCAGTCTTTTCGGTGCCCGGGTTCTCCACCCGGCGGTCACGGCGCATCAGGTCGCGGCGCAGATCCCAGTAATCCTGATTGGTGGGATCTGCCAGCAGCTTTTCGGCGTTTTCCACCGGCATGGGCTTGAAGAAATAGTAGCCCTGCGAGTACAGACAGTCTGCGGCTTGCAGCATGGACACCTGCTCCGGGGTCTCCACGCCCTCGGCGATGATGGGCAGATTCAGCCGGTGCGCCATATCCACCACCGACTCCACGATCTGCACGCCCTTGCTGCGGTTCTCCTGATTCATGTCGATGAGCTTCATGTCCAGCTTGATGGCATCGACGTTGGTATCCTTGAGCATATTCAGCGAGGAATACCCGCTGCCGAAGTCGTCCATCATGACCGAGAAGCCCTTGCGGTGCAGCCCCTGAATGGCGCTTTCCACCATCTGGGTATCCTCGGCCACCATGGTCTCGGTGATCTCAGCCAGCAAAAGCTTTGGCTCCAGCTTATATTTTTCCACCAGATCTGCAAAGATCTGCGGCACATCCAAGTTCAGGATATCCTGCACCGAAACGTTCACCGACACCGGTACAAGGTTGCTGCCGCTTTCCTGCCACTTCTGCAGGGTCTGGCAGACGGATTCCCAGATGTACTGGTCCAGCCTTGTCACAAGGCCGGTGCGCTCCAGCAGCGGCATGAACTCGGCGGGAGGAACACAGCCCCGGGTGGGGTGATTCCAGCGCACCAGCGCTTCCATGCCCACGATGGCGCGGGTGATGCTGTTACACTTGGGCTGCAGGAAGAAGCAGAATTCGTGGTTGTCCAGTGCGTGCTCCAGCTCGCCCAGCAGCTGCTGCTGTTCTTTCAGCTCGTTGAGCATGGTGGGCTCAAAGCGGTGCAGGTAGCCGCTGTCTGTCGTTACACCGGCGATCTGCGCGTAGTTGCATAGGGTGGCGGCATCCGCGCCGGGGTTTGCCTGCATGGGGCACACGCCCATTACCACAAAGAAGGTGACATCCTGTCTGCCGGCATTCATGCAGGCTTGCAGCGTGGCAAGCACAGCGGTCTGCTCGGCTTTTTCGTCCGGCAGGCACAGGAAAAAGTCATCATTTCCAAAATAGCCCACAGGATAGCCGGTCTGCTTGCTGTAACCCAGCAGACAGTCTGCCACAGTTTCCAGCAGAGCATCGCCCTTTTCGGTGCCGTAAAGCTCGTTATAAAGCTTGAAGTGCTGGATATCCACAGCGGCGACAGCCCATTCCGTTCCCTGATGCGCGGTCAGGAATGTATGCAGGGCCTGTAAAAATGCGTCCTTGCGGTCGATTCGCTCCAACGCAGCAGATGCCGGTGCGGCGGCATCTGTTTTGGTCTTTCGTTCCTCTGACATGACGATTCCTCACAATTTGGATAGATTTCAATACGGACAAGCCTATTGCGGTCGGTTTGTATACTTTATAATCAGTATAACACGGTTTCAGTCGTTTTGAAATAGTTTTTTCACACTTTATAACAACATTATTCGAGCAAAGCGCAACAAAAATGCCACACACGGCAGCGCCGGTGCGGCATTTGGGGTCATTTGGTATTCTTGTTGTCGTCCTTGTTTTCCTGCTCGGCGCGGTGCAGCATCTCCCGCAAGGTGGGCAGGGTGCGCAGCTTTTTGCCGTGCCGGAGCTTCGGGTAGGCGCGCAGCATACGGCGCGGGCCCACGATGCGGGGAGTGCGCAGCAGCTGTGCCTGCATTTCCTCGCTGCGCTGTTGCAGCTCTGCGGCCAGCTGTTCCAATTGCAGCAGCTCGGCGGCGCGCTCGGCGGTGCCCTTGGCGGCAAGACGGGCGGCGTTGGCAGCTTCGGCAGCGTTCAGGCGGGCGTCCTCGCTGGCGCGGCGGGCGGTCTCGCTGGCCTCGGCGGCCTTAGCGCGGATGGCAGCCAGCGTCTCACGGGCAGAGGGACGCTTTTCGGCGGCGTCCCGCGCCTCGGCGGCGGCAAGCTTGAATTGCAGCCGTCCCTCGTCCAGCTTCTGGTCGGCATTCAGGGTGGTGGTGCCCAGCAGCTGGGTCATGGCGTCGCTGACGGCGTGGATACTGTCTCCCAGCTGCTCCATAGTGTCCAGCGTATCAGCCAGTGCAGAGGCAGCAATGGCGGTAGCCACCACGTCCACCGCATACACGGCGTACAAAAAGCACATCAGGATCACGCCTACCAGCGGCGGGATCAGGTTTACAAGGTCGGCCACCGCCGGGTGCACGATGCGCATGACCACCAGCGTGCCCACACCCCACAGCAGGCAGAATTCCAGACAGATATAGCCCCCGATATTAAAGGGAAAATCGCTGTAATCCCACCAGCGGGTGTGGTAGAGCTTATACAGTGCCCAGCCGCCCACCAGTTCCAGCGCACTGGGCAGGATGACACCGCCTATATACAGCAGCAGGATGCTGTGCTGCAAGGGCGTAAGGGCAAACAGCACGATGATCATGCCAAAGCCGTAGATGGGGCAGACCGGGCCGTTGAGGAAGCCCCGGTTCACCAGCTGACCGGTGGTGGCGGCGGCATAGATGACCTCCAGACACCAGCCTATACAGGAGTAGATCAGGAAATAGGCCAGAATGTGGTACAGGGAGAATCCACACACCACGGTATCGGTAAGAAAGCTTACCATAGGCACCTCCGTTCTTCAGTTCTGTTTGGATACGATCTTATATTCGTCCCCCGGCTCAAAAAAGGGACAGGCAGCGGTATTGCGGGCAAGATAGCGTGCCATTTCGTCCTCGTCCAGCGCAGCGCCCTGCGCACAGTAATAGCTGCCGTATTCGTCCTGAATATTATTCAGGCACAGCTCACAGGGGTCAGACATTTCCTTCGCCTTCCTGCGCGGCGGCTTCGGCAGCGGCAGCTTCCCGTGCCATCCGCTTGAGCACCTTGGGGTCTACCCATGTCACGCTGTCGGCACCGGGCTTTTTGCGGGCAATGAGCGCTTTGATTTTAATGCCCATCTCGGTGAACATGCCCTCGTGCTCGGTGCGGATGTTCCACTCCGGCTCGTTCTCGTGCCGGTCGTAGGTGATCCACTCGATGTCGTAGCCGGAAGCGGGGAAATACTCCACGCTGTCCCGGAATAGGTCGTCGTCGTCGGTCTTGAAGTAGATCTCGCCGCCGTCCTTCAGAAACTCGCGGTAGGCAATGAGCTGGCGCGGATAGGTAAGGCGGTGCTTGTGGGAGGAGTCGTTTTTGCTCCACGGATTGCAGAAGTTGATGTAGATGCGGCTGACCTCATCCTCCGGGGTGATGACGCCCTTGATGCGCTCGATATCGGTGCTCATGATCTTCACGTTGTCAATGGGGCGTCCGGCTGCCTGATAGGCGGCTTCGATCTTGCGCTTGGCAAGGATGAGCACCTTGTCGGTGATATCGATGCCCAGATAGTTGTTTTCCGGGTGGGCACAGGCCAGCTGAGAGATGAAGCCGCCCTTGCCGCAGCCCAGCTCCAGAATAAAGGGCTGCTCCGGGCGGGCATACTGGCCGTGCCATTTGCCGCCCCAGATGAGGGGCTCGTGCACATGGAAATCCGCAGCCATCAGTTCGTCGTGGGCATAGGGTTTGAAACGCATTCTCATAGTTTGTTGTTCTCCTTCAAAAATCTCTCCACCTGCTCCGGGGTGGCGGCGCAGCTGCCCTGACAGATGCCGGGCTTGCCGCCGCCGCGCCCGTTCAGGGCGGCGTTCAGGGCTTTGGTCAGGGCGCGCACATCGCCGTCCCGCCGGGCAAGGCAGTAGCCGGTGCCTTTTTCGGTGGGGGTCAGGGCGGCGCACAGGCCGGTGGTGGCTTCGGTCAGGCGCACAGCCAGCCGGTGCAGCCCGTCCGGGTCCAGTCCCGGCAGGGTGCGGATGGCGTCCGCATCGGGCGCGGTCAGCTGCGCAAGGGCGTCAAACAGCTGGCTGCACAGTCCAAAGTGTGTAAACTTCAGTGCAGTATACTCATCGTAGACCCGGTGCACCGCCACAGCGGTCTGGTCGGCCTTGGCAGAAAGCAGCGCACCGATGTCTGCCTGCCGGGCGCGCATGGCCTGCGCCGCCGCCAGCGCACGGGCTCCGCACACCACGCTCAGCCGCACACCGCCCTTGTAGTTCTCGCTGGCAAGGATCTTGATCTGCCCCACCTGACCGGTGGTGCGGGTGTGGGTGCCACAGCAGGCGCAGACGTCCGCGCCTGGGATGGTTACAATGCGCACCTGCCCCTCGATCTCTTTTTTGGAGCGGTAGACAAGGGCGGCAAGCTCCTCCCGGGTGGGGTAGCTGACCAGCACCGGCACATCCTGCCACACGATGCGGTTGGCGGCAAGCTCCGCCTGCCGCAGCCCCTCAGGGCTGATGGGCACGCTGGTGTCCATGCGCACCACCTCGGTGCCCACATGGAAACCCACGTTCTCTGCCCCGAACATCTGGTGCAAAATGCCGGAGAGGATATGCTCGCCGGTGTGCTGCTGCATCTTATCGAACCGCCAGTCCCAGTCGATGCAGCCGGCAACGGCTGTGCCGGGTGCTGCGGCAGCAGGCAGGGCATCCACCGTATGCCAGATGACACCCGCCTGCTCGTGGACGTCCTGCACCTGCAGCACCGTGCCGTCCGGCAGGGTCAGTGTGCCCCGGTCGGCGGGCTGACCGCCGCCCTCCGGGTAGAACACCGTGCCGTCCAGCGCAATGCGCCCGCCGCCGGTCTTTTCGTCCGGCTCTGCGGCAAGGATGA
>OGCQ01002101.1_pt1 | contig 21454 bp, 14 predicted proteins | sample 1570161 | NCBI WGS metagenome assembly OGCQ01 (sample SAMEA4384402, study PRJEB24528) | human gut metagenome
GTATATGTAATTCCTTTTTCAGTTACGTTCTTAACATATTTATTTATAGATAATTCCTTAATTTCTTTACTTGAAGATATTTTTTACTTATAAAAAATCAACTCCTTTATAAATATTTTATATAAAAATAAATCTTATACAAGTAGACACGTTTTTTTATCGTGTCCACTGTATAGGATCCACTTTAGAAACTTAGTAATTTTTATTTTAAAGTTTCATAAATATTTCACATAAGCAAATTATAATATTTTTAGAAAATCAAACAGAGGAGGAAAACAATGAATGCATTTAAAAGATCAATTTTATATATAACAAGAAAGAAAAAGAAAAGTCTTATAATGTTATTTATATTATTTGGTATAGCAACAGCTGTTTTAAGTGGAATTTCTATCAAAAAAGCAGCAACAGTAGCAAGACAAGATTCAAATAAAGGTATGTCAAACATATTTGAACTTCAAACAAATCTTGCTACAAACTTTGATGGACTAATTCCAGAAAGCTTAGTTAATAAAATATCTAAAGTGGATGGAATAAAAAATTATGATGGTATAATTGGCGGTTCAGGAATGGACTTTAAGAACATAAGCAGTGTTGACCCTGCAAATAATATGATTCAATACAATGAAGAAGAATACAAACATCTTTTTTCAGTAGAAGGACATACATCAACACAATACGATACTAAATTTACAAGCAAATCACTAAGACTAGTAGAAGGAAGACACCTTGTAGCAACAGATAAAAATAAAGTATTGATACACAAGGCTTTAGCTGAAAAAAATAAATTAAAAGTTGGAGATAAAATAAAAGGAACAAAAAATACTGTAGATTACAGAGCAACTAGTGATTCACCAAATGAATATGACCTTGAAATTGTAGGTATCTTTGAAAGTGAAAACACAAAAAGAGAAGGAAGTCAGTTAGAAATTCCAGAAAATCTTATAATATCAGATATAAACACTTTAAAAACTTTATATGGATATTCAGATGGTCAAATTCAATATACCAGCGCTGTATATAACACTAGCAAAAATGTAGATGACGTAATTTCAAGTCTTAATAAAATTTCAGAAGACTGGAGTTTATATACAATATTAAAAAGTGAAGATACTTTTTTAGCATTATCAAAATCATTTGATGCTATGGAAAAAATTATAAATATAATTTTAATAGGTGCAATTGTAGTTGGTATAATAATACTTTCACTAGTTTTAGCATTTTGGATTCAAGGAAGAGTGCATGAAACAGGAATATTACTTTCTATAGGAGTTCCAAAGTTCAAAATTATTTCACAATATATCATAGAATTACTGCTTATAGCTACTATAGCTTTTGGAGCTTCTTTCTTCTCAAGCAAAGCAATCTCACAAAGTATGGGTAATGCAATAGTTAGCCAAGCCAGCAAACAAGCTATACAAGAAGTTCAACAAGGATTTGGGGGATTCTCTTTAGGAGCTGATGCAAATAGTTCTTTAGCAACTCAAACTGCAGATGAAATTGATGTAGATGTAGAATTGAAAGAAGTTGCATATGTTTATTTAATAGGAACAGCTATAATTATAACTTCAGTAATGATATCTTCAAGATCGATAATTAAATTAAAACCAAAAGAAATATTGTCAAAAATGAGCTAGGAGGAAGACAAATGTCAATTTTAGCATTAAATAAAGTTAACTATTCATATAAAAATGGAAAAAAAGTTTTAAATGATGTAAGTATAGAATTTGAAAAAGGAAAGTTTTACACTATTTTAGGAGTTTCAGGCTCAGGAAAAACAACCCTACTATCTTTATTAGCAGGTCTAGATGAACCTAGTAGCGGACAAATATTATATAATAATGAAGATATAAAAGCAAAGGGATATGAAAATCATAGAAAAAATAATATTTCATTGATTTTCCAAAACTATAATTTAATTGATTATATGACACCTTTAGAAAATATAAGAATCGTTAATTCAAAGGCTGATAAAAGAATATTGAATGACTTGGGATTAAAGGATGATGAAATTAATAGAAATGTATTAAAATTATCAGGTGGGCAACAACAAAGAGTTGCAATTGCAAGGACTCTTGCAGCAAATTCACCAGTAATACTAGCAGATGAGCCAACGGGAAATTTAGATAGCGATACAGAAGATGAGATTATAGAAATACTAAAAAAGAATGCTCATCAACAGGGAAAATGTGTAATTGTTGTCACTCATAGCAAGGAATTAGCAAAAAAATCAGATGTCATACTTGAATTAAAAGATAAGAAATTGACATACTAAAAAAAGAGATTAGGTTTTGCCTAATCTCTTTTTTTTAGATTTTAAAATACATTCTTAATATTCCTAATATAAGAAGGTGAACAGGATAAAACCAATAATTTATAATTTTATTTTGATTACCACGTTTTCCGTTATATGTAAGAACAAGACCAAACCCTAGTATAGACCAAAGTGTTTTAATTAAAGTAAGGTATCCAAGAGCACAACCTATAACAAGATTATTATAGAAAATATAAAATAAGTAGACGATTATTATTGAGTAATGCTCGTAGTCTAATCCAAATTGCATAGATATAAATGATGAAATAAGAATTAATACTACTGATGAGAAATACCATAAAATACTAGGTTTATTTTTTAATTTACTTTTTAGTATGTCTATAATCCATATTGTTATAAGAGATAATGCTAAAGTAAATAAAACATTGTTTGCTCTTGTATTAAAAAATGTGCGGGAGAAAAACATATCAAATGGTATTTCTGATATAACTGCAAATATTAATAAGTTTGCAAGATATTTTTTTCGACTTTTTGTTTTGAAAAATCCTTCAACAATGAAAAATGCGAATAAAGGAAATGCAATTCTTCCAATAACATCAAAAAAATCACTTATTTCTAAAAGTAATCCTCCATCTAAAATAGGATATATTAAAGCTTTGTTTACATGGTCAATTAACATAGATAAGAAGGCGATATATTTTAATTGTGCACCAGATAGCAATTTTATATTATCTAGTCCCTTCTTTTCAAGTTTTATTGTTTTTATCATAAATTTAATCCTTTCTAAATCTTTTGTTTTTTACAGTATAATATACACAAATACTTATATCAATAATTTTTTATTAGGAAAAAAATGGTTAAAAATATTGTGTTTAATTATAGCTAATATCTACTAAATTTATGGTGAAATTTAGAATATAAAGAATACGTTATAGATTAAAAAATAAATTTATCAAAAAATGTATAATTTAATTGCTAAAAAATGATATAAATGGTAGAATAATGTATAAATTAAATAGGTAAACCTAGGGAAATCTAGGGACACAAAGCTATAGGGACTAAGGTTATTAACTATGTCAGCCAGTTGCCAAAGGGTACATTACAATACTTTTTGTTTTAAACTTAGTATTAATGTCAAGTGTATACTTTTACACGAAACATTAAATTATTAGGCTAGATTTAAGTTACTCTTTTTGAGTAACTTTTTTTATTAATGTACTTCTGAGGAGATTATAAATCATTCGGGAGGAGAAAAATGCATAAAAAAAGAATAGCAGCCTTAACATTGGCAGCAATAATTTTTAACTTTTCATCAAACACTGTAGGAGTTTTGGCTCATGAAGTAGAACAAATTAAGCCGAAACAAGGTATATCAAGTAAAAAGGATGTACAATCAAATCAAGCTAAAGTTAGTAAATTTGATTTACTTAACAACAAAAATTTAGAAAAATACAATAAAGTTTTTAAATTAGACAAATCTAAAATAATCGCAATAAACAACAATGGTGGTAATTATCCAGCATCAGAGCTATATAAAGCTATTGATAATAATTTTAGCACTCATTGGGAAACAGGAAGATACAATAGAGAAGACTTTGAAAATGAAGTGACACTTACATTAGATGAGGTTACAAGTTTAGATAGAATAGTATATGGAGCAAGACAAGATGGAGCAAAAGGTAAAGGTTTTGCTGAGAAATTTGAAATATATGCTTCACTAACAGATGACCAAGATGACTTTACTTTAGTAAGCCAAGGTGGATACTCAGGTTCTACTGGAGATATCGTAGAAATAAAATTTGAAGAAACTAAATTTAAAAGAATAAAATTTAAATTTAAAAAAGCTAATCAAAATTGGGCATCAGCTTCAGAATTTATGCTTTATAAAAAAGATACACTATCTGAAACTATAAATGATTTATTTACAGATGGTACTATGACTAAATTAAAAGATAAATACAACAGTATAGATGTAATAGATAAATTGGAAGATGAAGTAAATAAACATCCACTAAAAGATGATTTAGAATATGCAATAAATCTAGCAAAAGAGATATTACAAGGAGACAAAGATTATTCAGATAGAACTTTTACGTTGACACAATATGGAGATACTCATGCAAAAGCAAGAAATACATTAGGAATGTCTAGATTTGGAACAGATTTACAATCTACTGGTATAGTAGCGAAACCAGGAGAAGTATTCAAAATTTATGTTGAGGCTCAAGAAGGTGCACCCCTTCCTAAAATAGCATTTACCCAACAAGAAGGACATTATAATAATTGGAAAAGAGAGTATCAATTAAAAAGAGGGCTTAATGTTATAACAGTTCCTGAAATTTATAATAATTCATGGACAAACAAACCTGTAAAAGGTGGTGCTGTTTATTTAATAAATAAATACACATCAAGTGAGCAAGGAAAAGCTCCAATAGTTCGTATTGAAGGTGGAGAAGAATTTCCTTTATTTAATGTAGGAGATGATAAAGAAGCTTTTTTAGAAAAACTAAAAGCTTATAAAGTAAAATTAGAAAAAGACCCTGAAAATACAGTTGATATATATGAATTTAATACAAAAAGATTTATGTATACAGGAACAACAAAAGCTGCATATCAAGTATATGTAAATGAAGGTGTTGATGTTGATGAAAGTGTTGATGTTTGGAATAAACAAATACAAGATGCTTTTGATTTTGCTGGATTAAAAGATGATAAAAGTGATCCGACAAATGATTCTACAAATGTTAGAACAACAGTAAGATTAATGCAACCATATGGAGCTGCATATGCTGCGGGAGACCATGTTGGTATTCAAAGACATATCCAGGAAATAGCATTAAGAACAGACCAAGATAGTATTAATAGTATACTTTGGGGGATGATTCACGAAGTTGGTCACCAAATGGATATATCATCTAGAGAACTTGGTGAAATAACAAATAACATGTTTTCAAATAATGCATATATGAAAAATAATGCAGGTGATAGAGTTCCATATAATGAGTTATACAATTTATTAGCTCCAGATGATTCATCACAAAATTTTGATGATATTAGTTATAGCCAAAGATTAGGGATGTTTTGGCAACTACAATTAAAGAAAGATACATATTGGCCAGAACTAGAATCGCTTTATAGAAAAAGAAAGCCAAGTGTTAGAAATGAGCAGGAAAAAAGAGATACAATAGCATTGTATTCATCAGAAATTTTAAATATGGATTTAACTAAATATTTTGAAAAATACGGATTTAAAATATCTGATAGTTGCAAAGAAAAATTAAAACAATTCTCTAATGATTGTGAAAAAATCTGGTACTTAAATGGAAATGCATTAAGTTATAAAGGGAATGGATTTGAAAATAAAAATACAGGTTTAGATGTTTCTTTATCAAAAACTGATGCAGGTATAAGGCTTAATATGGATATAAACCAAGATATGAAAAATGACTTACTTGGATTTGAAATTATCAAAAATGGAAAAGTAATTGCATTTACTACATCAGGTACTTATACAGATACTAAAGCTAAAGACACAAATGAAAACATCGAATATGAAGTTGTTCCATATGCATTAAACTTATCAACGGGAGATAAAGTTCAGCTAAACTCATTAAAACCAAGTATAAGTGTTCAACAAAAGAAATTGACATTGAAATTAAATGAAAAATTTGATGCTAAAAGTTATGCAAAAGCATTTACAAATGAAGGCGAAGATATAACAGAGTCATTAAAAGTTGAGAGCAATGTTGATACTACGAGAGGTGGAAATTACGAAGTAAAATATATAATAACTGAAAACAATACAAATATAGAAAAAATAATGAAAGTTGAAGTGGTAAGTGATTACGATTATTTATCAGATTTTGAATGGAAATCAGCTACAACTTCATGGGGAACACCAAGAAGAAATTCTAATATACAAGGTAGAATAAATTCAACAACTAAAAAATTTGAAAAAGGTTTTGGAATTCATGCAAATGGAAAAATAACTTATGATTTATCTGATAAAGAATATGATAAATTTGAGGCGTTAGTAGGTATTGATTCTTCAGCTATACAACCAAATAATAATTCAAGTGTAACATTTAAGATAATAGCAGATGGAAAAACATTAGCAACTACAAATGTTATAGGATATTATGATAATTTAGCTTATATAAGTGTACCAATATCGGGTGTTAAAGAATTAATAATAGAAGCAAATGATGGTGGAAATGGAAATACAGCAGACCACTGTATAATAGTTAATCCTAAATTAACTACAAACAATGGTAAACCAAAGATAACTGCAAATGAAAAGTTCTTAAAACTTGGTGACACATTAGATGAGATGAAAGATATTAAAGCATATGACCAAGAAGATGGAGATTTAACAAAAAATATTACAATTGAATCAAACAACTTTGTTCCAAATAAAATTGGTAGATATGAAATTGTATACAAAGTAAAAGATTCAAATGATAATGTTGAAATACAAAAAGGATATGTAACAGTATCGGAAGATTATGTAGTTAAAAAATCTAAATTTGGTAAATTTAATAATTTATCATCGTATAATGATGAATTTAAATTACCTATAGCATCTGTAACAAATAACGCAGGTCATTATGGAAATAGTAAAATAACTAATGCAATAGATGGAAATATAAATACTCATTGGGAAACTGGTAATCAAAATAGCGACACATTTAAAAATGAAGTTATATTTGACTTGGGAGAAGTTCAAGAAATAAGTAAAATGGCATATGGTGCAAGAAGAGATGCGTATAATAAAGGTTTTGCAACAAAATTTGAAATATATGTATCTGAAAATGAATCAGGGGATGATTTTTATTTAGCAGGAAGTGGATCATATTCTGGATCACCTAATGACATTGTACAGTTCGACATGAGCAAAGTAAGTGCAAGAAGAGTAAAACTTAAATTTGTAGAAGCTCGTGAAAATTGGGCAAGTTTAAGTGAAGTATCATTCTATAAAGAAGATAAACTAGCTGATAAAATGTCAACTTTATTCAAAGATGAAAATAAAACAGATGTATCAGAAAATTACAATACTTTAGAAAAGGTAGAAGAATTAAGAAAAGAAGTTGAAAATCATCCAGCATATGAATTATTTAAAGTTGAATTAGATAATGCTGAAAAGATAATAAAAGCAAAATACCCAACTATAAAAGTTGAAGATGTAACATATGTTAAGAGAAAAAGTGATTTTAACTTAAAAGATGGCGTTACAGCTAATGACCAAGAAGATGGTAATATAACATCAAAAGTTACTATATTAGATGATGGTGGTTTCTCTTCAGATAAAGTAGGTGAATACACTGTAGTATATAAAGTAATTGATAAAGATTTAAATTCAGTTACAAAAGAAAGAAAAATAATAGTTTATGGAAAAAGTGAATATTTATCAGATATGAACTGGATATCAGCACAATCAGGATGGAGAAGTGTTATAAAAGATAAAGCAGTTGGTACAAATGATAAGATAAAACTTAATATTGATGGAAGTGTTAAAACTTTTGATAAAGGTTTTGGTGCAGCAACAAATGCAGAAATAGTATATGACTTAGAAGGTCAATATGATTATTTCACTACATATGTGGGAACTGATAAAAACTTTGATATGGATAGCACAACTATAAAATTTAGAATTCTTGCTGATGGAAAAGAAGTATATAAATCAGATGTGATTAGAAAAGATACACCAGCAGAATTTGTTAGTTTAGATATTAAGGGAGTTAAAAGACTTGTCTTAATAGCAGATGATGTGGATGGAAATTTAGTAGGTGATTTTGCATCTTGGGCTGATACTAAATTATATCAAAATTATTTAAAACCTGTAATAAAGGGTGATGATGTAATAGTATTTAATACAAAAGAAAAAGTTGACTTACTTCAAGGTATAGTTGCAACAGATTATGAAGATGGAGATATAACTTCAAAAGTTAAAGTAAATACGGATTATAGTTATGGCAAATTTGGTGTATTTGATGTTGTATATTCTGTAACAGATAGTGATAATTTAACAACTAAGTTCACTAGAAAAGTAGCAATTACAGAAGAAGAAACTTATATATCTGACTTAAAGTGGAAATCTGCAACTATAGGTTCGGGAGCCATAGGTATAGATAAATCAGTAAGACAACAAGCAATAAAGATTTTAAATGAAGATGGTTATTATGAAACTTTCACAAAAGGTATAGGAACTCATGCTTATTCAGAAATAGTTTATAATTCAAGTGGATATGATATATTTGATACTTGGGTTGGTATGGACCAATATGTATCAGAAAGAGATGATGCAAGTGTTCAATTTAAAATATTTGTTGATGGAAAATTAAAAGCTCAAACAGGTGTTATGAAAGCTAATACACCAAAAGAACGTTTAGTAGTAGATGTTAGAAATTCTAGTGAAATAAAATTAGTAGTAGATGTGGCAACTAACGGAAATAATTGGGACCATGCCAATTGGGCAGATGCAAGATTTAGAAATGTGCCACAATTTAGTACAGTTCAATTGGAAAAAGCTCTAAAAGAAGCAAAAAAATTAGATTTAAATAATTACACTGAACAATCTATAGAAGTTTTAGAAAATGCCATAAAATTTGGTGAAGATGCTTTAAATTCAACTAATCAAGAAGTAATAGATAGTGCAGTTGAAAGTTTAAACTCTGCTATAGATTCACTAGTAGAATTAAACTTAAATAAAGTAGTAAATATAAAAGATGAATATTTAAAACAAAGTATACAAAAAGAGCTTAATACATCAGGTGAAATAACAATTGGTCAAATGAGACAACTTGTTTCACTAAAAGTATCAAATGCTGAAAGTTTAGAAGGATTACAATATGCTATAAACTTAGAATCTTTAGATATATCATATAATGAAATAAGGGATTTATCACCACTAAAAAATCTTAAAAAATTAACTGATTTAAAGGCAAATCCTCTAGGAGGCTTAATTTCTGGGCGTGTTTATGCTGAAGATAATAAAGCAAAAGTAAGTTTAGATGTTATAAATAGAAATGGTGAAAAATTACTGCCAACATCTGTAGTAGTAAAACATAATAAAACCCATGAATACACTACTTTAGATATAAATGATTGTATGGACAAAAATGGAGTAGTAACAATAGATACAACAGGTTTTGATTCATATATATATACAATTTATTTAGTATATGAAGATAAGGTTGACAACTATACGTCACAATTTATGTTTATGCTTGATAATATATAATATTTATATAAAAGGGCTATCGCAATTGGTGATTAGCCCTTTTGATTAAAACTAATTAGGAGAAGGGTATGTTTAAGAAAAAAATAGCATTATTAAGTTTAGTATCAATTATTTCAAATTTTTCATTGTTTACAACAAATGTTTTAGCATATGAAATAAAAGAAAATTCAAAAAAAATTGCATCAACTGAAGTAATTAAAAAAGATAGTTCGAAAAATAAAAAAACAAGTAAAGCTAAAAAAGTTATTACTGTAGCTCAAAATGGAAATACTCATGCAAAGGCAAGAGATAATTTAAAAATGACTTATTTTGGTACAGATTATCAATCTACAGGAATAGTTGCAAAGCCAGGAGAAGAATTTGTTGTGTATGTGCAAGTTGAGGAAAATGTACCACTACCAACAATTGCATTTAGTCAACATGAAGGATTTTATTCAAATTGGGTGAGATGGTATCAATTAAAGCCAGGTAAAAATGTTATAACAGTACCAGAAATTTATAGCAACTCATGGGAAAAGAAAACAGCAAAAGGTGGAGCTGTATATCTGCTAAATAGATATACAAAAGAAGAACAAGGCAAAGCTCCAGTTGTAACTATTGAAGGTGGAGAAACTTTTCCTTTATATAATGAAGGTGACGATAAAGAACAATTCTTAAAAGAATTAAAAAAATATAAGAAAGAATTAGATGAAGACCCAGAAAATACAGTAGATTTATTTGAGTTTAATACAAATAGAATACTTTACACAGGAACAACATCATCAGCATATAAAGTATATGTAGAAGAAGGGGTGGATATAGAGAAAAGTACAAATAATTTAAATAGCCAAATTCAAGAAGCTTTTGATTTTTCGGGATTAAAAGATGATATATCAGACCCATCAAATGACTCTACAAATATAAAAACAACAATAAGACTTATGCAACCATATGGATTAGCATATGCTTATGTTGATCATGTGGGTATACAAAGAGATTATGAAACATCGATGCTTAAAACAGATAAATCAAGTCTTGGGTCTGTACTATGGGCGACTGTTCATGAAGTTGGTCACCAAATGGACATAGATGCTAGAGCATGGCCAGAGATAACAAATAATATGTGGGCAAACAATGCTCATATAAAACAAGGTTTTGATGATAGAGTTAATTATACTTACATATATAAATATTTAGCTCCAGAAAAATCTCTAAGAGGATTTGAAGAAATGGACTACTTCCAAAAGTTAGGGATGTTTTGGCAATTACAATTAAAAAAAGATACTTATTGGGCTGAATTAGAATCTTTATATAGAAAAAGAAAACCTAGTCCAAATAATTATCAACAGAAAAAAGATATACTTGCAACTTATTCTTCAGAAGTATTAAATATTAATTTAACTTATTACTTTGAAAAATACGGATTTGATTTATCAGATGAATGTAAAGAAAAATTAAAAAAATATCCAACATCAAATGAAAAATTATGGTATTTAAATAGTAGTGTAATGAATTATGAAGGGCAAGGATTTGATAACGTAGATACAAACTTAGATGTAACATTATCAAAATCAAAATCTAATATAAAGCTAACTATGAATATAAATAAATCTATTAAAAATGATTTACTTGGTTATGAAATAATAAAAGATGGAAAAGTAATTGGGTTTACAACAGAAAGCTCTTATACAGATAATGAAGCAAATGATAATAGTAAATATGAAGTAGTTCCTTATGCAAAAAATTTAACAACGGGAAGAAATGTTGAAATAAGTTCATCAACACCAAATATAAGTTTACAACAAGAAAAAGTAACTTTAAAAATTGGAGAAGATTTTAATGCCAAAGATTATGTAAAAGGCTTTACTTATTTTGGTGATGATATTACTTCAAAAATAGAAGTTGATAGTAATGTAAATACTAACGAATGTGGAACTTATACAGTAAAATATACATTAACTAATGAAAATACTACTAAACAAAAAAGTATGGAAGTTGAAGTGGTAAGTGATTATGACTACTTATCAGATCTTTCATGGGAAAGTATAAAAACAGATTGGGGAACTCCAAGAAAAAACGGAAATATTCAAGGTATGACTCATGGGCAAGTCACTAAGTTTAAAAAGGGTATAGGAATACATGCTAATGGAAAAATAACGTATGACTTATCTGACAAAGATTATGATAAATTTGAGGCTTTAGTTGGTATAGATACATCTATAGGTCAAAATGAACATTCAAGTTTAAAATTTAAAATATTAGCAGATGGAAAAACTATCGCATCTACAAATATGATGAATTATGAAGATAATTTAGCTTATATAAATGTGGATGTAGCTGGAGTTAAAGAATTAGTAATTGAAGTTAATGATGGTGGCAATGGAAATACATGTGATCACAGTATAATAGTTAATCCTAAGTTAACAACAAATAATGGTAAGCCTAAATTTAAAGGTGATGATAAAATAGCATTTAATATAAATGACAAAATAGACTTACTTAAAGGAATAAGTGTAACAGATGCTGAAGATGGTGACTTAACCTCAAATATAAAAATGGAAACAGATTATATTGAAGGAAGTACAGGAATATTTAATGTAAATTGCTCTGTAATAGATAAAGATAAAAATAAATCAACATTTACAAGAACAGTAGTAGTTTCTGAAAAAGAGACATATTTATCTGACTTAAACTGGGAATACGGAACGATTGGTTCAGGATATATAGGAAAAGATAAATCTGTAAGAGAAGAAACTATACAACTTTTAAATGAAAATGGAACATATGAAAAATTTAAAAAAGGTATAGGAACTCATGCTTATTCAGAAATAGTTTATGACTCAAGCGGATATGATGTATTTGATACTTGGGTTGGACTTGATAAATTTGTATCAAATCAAAATGCATCGAGTGTTATATTTAAAGTTTATGTAGATGGCGAACTTAAAGCACAAACAGATGTGATGAAATCAAATTCACCAAAAGAACGCTTAATAGTAGATGTTAGAAATTCTAAGAAAGTAAAATTGGTAGTGGAAGAAGCTGACAACGGAGATACTTGGGACCATGCTGATTGGGCAGATGCTAAATTTAGAACATTTTCAAAATTTGATTCAACAGAATTAGAAAATACTTTAGTTGAAATAAAAGATAAAAATCTTAAACTAAGTATACAGCAAGAACTTGGTTTACCAGGAGAGATAAGATTAGGAGATATGAAAGATCTTGTTTCATTAAGTGTTAAAAATGTTAAAAGTTTAGACGGACTACAATATGCTATTAATTTGAAGTCATTAAATATAGAAAATAATGAAATTAAAGATTTATCACCATTAAAGAACCTAAAGAAACTTACAAATTTAAAAGCCAATCCTCAAATGATATACGAAGATTTGGTCTTAGCAAAAGATAAAAATGTATCTGTTGATTATAACATCTTAAATAGAAACGGAGACAAATTAACTCCAACATCTATATCTATAAAGGATAACAGAACTTGGGAATATACAAATTTAAATGTTAAAGACTGTATAGATGAAGATGGAAAAATATCATTTAGTACAGAAAACTTTTACTCAGGAATACATACTGTTTATCTTACATATGAAGATAAAGTTGATAACTATACAACAAATATTACATTTATAGTTGATACTAGAGAAAGATAATTGAAGTAAAGATTTTATTTAAAAACATAGAGAACAATTCTTTTATAGGAATTTGTATAACTCTATGTTTTTTATTATAAACAAAATAAATTTCATTTTATAAAGATAGATATTTAATTTCATATGGGTTTCATATTAAAATATTAGTATTTTTATAGATAAAATATTGATATTAAGGGGATTGATTATGAAAAGGAGTAAATTAGTAAAAAAATTAACTGTAGTAGCACTAACAATGGTGGCAATAGCTTCATTAGCAGTAGGATGTACAAGTTCAAAGGAAGGGAGTACAAATACAGCAAACTCGAATAGTAAGTTATTTAAAGAAATGAAAACAGAAGACATTAATGGAAATAAGGTAGATAGTTCTATATTCTCAAAATATAAACTTACAGTAGTTAATGTATGGAATACAGGTTGTACTCCATGTGTTGACGAAATACCAACTTTAGACAAGCTAAATAAAGAATATGAGAAAAAAGGTGTTTCAATAAAAGGTCTATTATTAGAATCAGGAGTTGGATTAAATGATGAAGAGAAAAAAACAGTTGAAGATATATTAAAGAAAGCAAAATCAACTTATCAACAACTGACTGTATCAGAAGATATGTTACAAGATAAAACTTTAATTTTACAATCTTTCCCTACAACATTCTTTGTAGATAAAGATGGAAATATAGTTGATAGCATAGAAGGCTCTAATGATTATGATGGATGGAAGGCAAAAATAGATGAAGTTTTAGAAAAGGTGATGACTAATGAATAAATTTATGAAAAACAAAGTTGGAATAACTTTAATGGCTATAGGGCTATTATCTATGTCTGTTGGAGTTTTCAGACAAGAACATAAAACTGTAGCTAAAAAGTCTAATATTATATGTCTTGAATGCATTGGAATTGGTTAGGTGATTTATATGGATTTAGTAAAAAAGATAAAATCTAACTTAAGATTGACTGTTCAAATTGTATTTACAGCCTTAACTAATGGATATTTTTTAGGCTTTGCAAAGGGAAAGATATATCAAGGGGATAGTAAGCAACTATGTGTACCTGGGCTGAATTGTTATTCATGCCCAGGAGCTGTAGGTTCTTGTCCGATAGGATCTTTACAAGCTGTATTAGGAAGTAGAAATTTTAAATTTTCATTTTATATAATTGGTTTTCTTATGATGATTGGTGCTTTTATAGGAAGATTTGTATGTGGGTGGTTATGTCCGTTTGGATTAGTACAAGACTTACTTTATAAAATTCCTGGAATTAAAAAAATCAAAAAAGTGATTTTTGACAAGCAATTGAGATATCTTAAATATATTATATTAGTAGTATTTGTAATTATAATGCCATTAACGTTAACTAATTATGCAGGAGATGGAAATCCATGGTTTTGTAAATTAATATGTCCTTCTGGAACACTTTTTGCGGGTATTCCTCTTGTATCAATGAATAGTTCACTTAGAAGAATAATAGGTCCATTATTTACTTGGAAAGTATTTATATTAGTTTCAACTGTTATTTTATCAATAAAAATATACAGGCCATTTTGTAAATATTTATGTCCTTTAGGTGGTATATATGGATTATTCAATAATTACTCACTTTATAAATATGAAGTGGACTATGACAAATGCACAAAATGTGGTTTATGTGAGAAAAAGTGCGATATGAATGTGGCTGCATATAAAACACCCAATAGTGCTGAATGTATAAGATGTGGAAAATGTATAGAAGTATGTCCTAAAAAAGCTATAAGTACTACATTTTCTAAATCACAAAAACCTAATTGTAATTCAAATTGTAAATTAAATTGTTCTGGATGCAAATAAAAATATTTAATATAATTGATAAATTATAGTATACTAAGAAAAAATATAAAAATAAAGAGGTCGGTAAAAGTGAGTATAAATATATTAATTATAGAAGATGAAGTAGATATAAGAGAAGGCATAAGTGAGTATTTATCAGAAGTTGGGTATGAAGTTAAGGTAGCATCTGATGGACAAGAAGGGATTGATTTATTTAGGCAAAATAAATTTGATTTAGTGTTATTAGATATAATGCTTCCAAAAATAAATGGTTTTGGAGTCTTAAGTCAAATAAGAGAAACTAGTAATGTACCTGTAATTATGTTAACTGCAATGAATGATGATTATAGTCAGATTATGAGTTTTAATGAAAAAGCTGATGATTACATAACTAAACCTTTTTCTGTAGTAATACTTCACAAAAGAATAGAAGCATTATTGAGAAGAATTCAAGGTAAAGAAAATACAAATAAATGGCTTTATAAAGATGTAGAGGTAGATTTTTTAGGATTTTCAGCAAAAAAACAAGGAAAAACTGTTGATCTGAAACCTAAGGAAATTAAATTATTAGAATTGTTGCTAAAATATAAAAATCAAGTACTAACTAGAAGTCAAATGCTAGATAATTTATGGGATGTTGAGGAAACACCACTTGATCGGGTGATTGATGTATATATTAAAAATATTAGAAAAAAATTAGGTATAGACTGTATTATAACTGTAAAAGGTATCGGCTATAAGTTTGAGGAAAAGCTATGAAGAAGCTAAAGTTATTTCAAAAAACTTATTTATTTACTATGGCATTGATGGGAGTAATGATTATTATCTCCCATACTTTGTTATACATGCTTTTACCTACTTTTTACATTAATAAAAAACAACAAGATTTAAGCGACATTAGTACTCAATTAATACAACAATTAGAGTCAAATAATAAAGATATGAGCAGTAAAATAGCCAAAGATTTTTCTAATAAATATGGCATTAATATAGCTTTGAATATAAAAAATAAAAATTATGTATTTGAAGGAATTAAGCAATATGATATTTATATAAAACCAGAATCCTTAGACAGTGAATCACTAATAATCAATAACAATGTTGAATTTAAAGATAGTGAAAATTCTTCTGAATCAATAGAAAATAAAGAAGGTTATTTTAAAGTTAAAAATTCTTCTTTATTCTATAAAAAAAATATTAAGACTTTAGATGGAACAAGTGGTTCAGTAAAAATTGTGATGGATTTACAATCTTTTAAAGAAGCTAGAAGTGTTGTGTTCATGCTACTACCATATTCTATAGGCATAAGTTTAATTATTTCTCTTTTTGCATCGTATATATATGCAAAAAAAATTACGAAGCCAATAAAAGAAATATGTAATGTGACAAAAGATATGAAAATTTTAAAAGAAGATGCTTACTGTGACATAAATACGGGAGATGAAATAGAACTTTTATCTCATAATATAAATAGTTTATATAATACACTATTAGATACAATTGATTCTTTAAAAACAGAAATTGAAAATGTAAGTAAATCAGAAAAAAGTAAGGTTGATTTTTTAAGAAGTGCATCTCATGAACTAAAAACTCCTCTTATGAGTATTCATATAATGTTGGAAAATATGATTTTAAATATAGGGAAGTATAAAAATCATGATATATATTTGCCTAAATGTAAAGAGTCTGTACTTGATCTTAGCAATATGGTACAAGAAATACTTGATACATCTAGATTGAACACATGGAATAATAATAAAGAATATGAAGTTGTAAATTTAAAAAATTTATTAGAAAATATGATTGAACCTTATAAAATTATAGCGAAATCAAAACATATTAATATGAATATAGATTACTCTAACTCGTTAATTATAAATACTGATAAAATTTTATTAAATAAGGTTTTATCAAATATTATATCAAATGCAGTAAATTACACAGATGAGGGTAAATATATAAATATATATTTTGAAAATAATTCATTAATTATAGAAAATGAATGTGAGCCGATTTCAAAAAATCACTTAGAACACATATTTGATGCTTTTTATAGAGCTGAATTTGATAGAAATAAAAATAGTGGTGGAAATGGATTAGGTCTTTATATTGTCAAACAGATATTAAATTCATTAGATATAAATTATTCATTTGATTCTATGGAAAATGGTATGAAATTTAAAATAACTTTTAAGAATGAGGAGCTTATATAAAGTTATGAAAATCTCAAATTATGGAATATATATATTATATAATAAAACTATTTAATTCGACATATAACTATAAAAAATGACGAAAAATAATAAAAAATAGTACAAAAAATAATAGATTATGAGAATAATGATGAAATTATAGTCCAGATAGATTGTAAAGGACAATATGTAGAAGATGTTGATTTTAATAAATATAGAGATTTAAAAAATGTAACGTATCTTAATTTAAGGGACAATTTCATAAAAAATAGAAATAACCAATAGCCATTGGTTATTTTTTTATGGACAAAAAAGTACCTTTTTTTGTACGTGATTTGAAAACTGAAAGAAAGTATAATGATTATAGAAAGTTAAGAAAAGCAAAAACAAATCGTCAATATTGTCAATAACGTCGATATTGATAAAAAGGAGGTAATTAAAATAACAGCACTTTGTAAACTTAATAAGGATGATATTTTAAATCGATTTGTAGATTTATTTGGTAAACATAAAGACTTAAATGTTGTATATATGAAATCTAATAATAAGGTTAAGGTAGTTATGTATACTAATGAAGATATATATAAGTTGAAATCAGATTTAGAAAAATATGATGGTAAATGTAATATATATTTTACTTTAAATCCTATAAAGCCTGAAAAGTTAGAAAAATTCTTAAAAGAAGGTTTAAGTAAAGGAAAGTCAATATCTGATAATGAGATAGAAAAATACTCATTAATACTGATTGATTTAGATCCTGAAAGAAAGTCAAAAACATCTTCTAGCGACTATGAATATGGAGAAGCTAAAAAGTTAGCAATTGAAATGTCAGAATATTTTGAAAAAATGGGAATTGGTAAACCAATATTTGCAAGTAGTGGTAATGGATATCACTTAATTTTAAGAGCTGATATAGACAATGAAGTCGATAATGTCGGTATTGTTAAGAATTTTTTAAAGGCTCTAGATGGTAGATTTTCAAATTCAGATGTTAAGGTTGATACTTCAACAGGTAATCCATCTAGATTAACTAGATTTTATGGAACCATGAATTGTAAGGGTGAGAATACAGAGGATAGACCACATAGGAGGTCAGAAATAATTAGTATTGGTAATCAAGAAAGGAGAGTAACCACGGATGATTTATTAATGGTTATTAATGATTTAAAGCCTACTAAACATCAGGTAAAGCCAAGTGAGAATAAAGAAACTTTAGAAAAAGCACTTAATACTGTAGGAATAGATATATCCCACATAAAGGAAGAAAAAGATAGGCAGATATATGTACTCAAAAGATGCCCATTTAATGATAACCATACCGATAAAGCAGCATATATAGTTGAATTTAATAATGGTAATATAGCTGCTGGATGCCATCATGATTCATGTATGGGTAATGATTGGAGTTTATTAGTAGAAAAGTATGGCATTAAATATGATAAAAAAATATCGACAATATCGACAATAAATATAAAGAAGATAAGAAACAATCACAAGAAAAAATACTAATTGATATTGTCGACAAATTGGAAATAAGTTGCACAAATACAAATGAAGTATATGTATCAGTGGATAATGATGGGAATATTGAAAATTTAAATGCTGACTCACAAAAATTTAAAAATTGGTTAATTTTAAAATATTATACTAAAGAAAATAAGATTCCAAGTAATGAGAATATAGGAAAGTCAATAACTTTATTAAAGGCAAAATCAATACGTAGTAATAATAAGGTTCAAGTTAAAAAGAGATGTTGTATTAATGATAACACCATATACTATGACTTACTAAATAATAAAGGGGAGGTAGTTAAGATAAACAAGGCTGGATGGAAGATTGTAAGCAATCATCCATGTCTATTTACTTCGGGAGAAAGTATGAAAAATCAGGTAAAACCAGTTGAATATAGTGATTTATCTATATTAGATAAATACTTTAGATACAAAGATGATAATCACTTAATATTACAAAAAATAATTTTAGTATCATTGTTTATAGACAATATACAACGACCTATATCTGTATTGCATGGAGAAAAAGGATCATCTAAAACAACAACAATGAAGCTGATTAGAGAAAAGGTGTAATAGATATAAATAAGTTGAGACGTAAGGGTAAAAATAACCCGAAGGGTCATAACGAAACAAGAGGTAAAATTAATACATGTAAAACAATTCATGAAAGAGATGAAAAGTATCCTAATGCTAAAACTAGTATAGAATATGGCCATTTTGAGGGAGATACTATTGTAGGAAAAGCTAGAAAATCAGCTATAGTTACTTTAGTAGAAAAGTATTCAAAATATATTGTATTACTTAAAGCAAGTAGAAAGAGTGAGGATGTTAAAGAAGCAATTTGCAAATGGCTATCATCTTTACATAAGTCGTGTATATCTACTATTACATTTGATAGAGGTAAAGAGTTTTCAAAATGGTCAGACATAGAAAAAGATAGTTCAGTTAATATTGAAATCTACTTTGGAGACCCTGGATCACCAGGTCAAAGAGGGCTAAATGAGAATTCAAATGGAATAGTTAGAAAAGATTTACCTAAGTCTACAGATTTATCTGCATATTCTCAAGAAGAATTAAATATGATTGCGTATAAATGGAATTCTATACCTAGAAAATCACTAGACTATAAAACACCAAATGAGGTTATAAAAGAAGCAACTGGATTTGAAAGCTTACTTACATTTGCTTAGTGATTCATAAGTAATTTGTCTGATTTAAATTGACAATTCAGGATATAAAAATAGTATAATTGAGATGTAGGTTATAAGTATTAGAATATGAAAAAAGAAAATTTCATATAAGAATATAATAGGGAGAGTTTAATGAGTAAATACATATTTATAGCTTCAGATTTTGAAATACCTGAAGTAGATTTAACAAATGAACAAATAATAACACCTATAGAAGCAAAATTAAAAGGAATAAAGCCACCGTGTTTTTGTTCTTGGGATGAGTTAGATCCAAATAGCGAAATACTATATTTTGAAAGTGAAGATGATATGTATAATCTTTGTGTACGTAAGGAAGAAAATATTTTAGATGATGTACGTTTTTATACAGATAAAGAATTTATATATCAAGTATCATGTAGTTTGGATAATAAAAGAGCGAAACAATTATTAGATTATATAAAAGATATTAAATTAATAAAGCCTATAGAGTTATATTCAATTTGGTTAGATGAAAAAGTAGATGTTGAATATAGTACTGTATTTATAGATAATCTTAATGAAGAAATTATTTTAAATATAATAAATAACTATCACTCTAGCTTAATAATAAAATGATAAAAATATTTAAAAATACAATATAATTTTGCATATATGACAACTTTAGTTTATGTGATATAGTTACAGAATAAAGTATATAATGATTGTATTATAATGATAAAATATAGATTGAAGAGAGGATGTTAAAATGACAAAACCATCAGTTTACCATAGTCAAGGATATAATTGTGCAGAAGCACTAATAAAATCATATAACGAAGAACATAACACAGATATACCAGTATCACTTGGGAGTGCAATGGGTACTGGAATGACTGTAGGAAGTTTATGTGGAGCTGTAAATGCGGCAGCTATGATAGTAGGATATATAAAAGGAAGAGAAAATAATGGTCAAACAAATGAAGCTAGAGGTTATGCTAGAGAATTAATGAGCAGAGTAAGAGAAAAATTCAATTCTGAAATATGTGCAGACCTTAAAAGAAATAAAGTAAGTTGTGCAGAGATAATTGATTTTTCATATGAGGCATTAAAGGAAGTATTAGATAAATAAAAACAAATTAAATAAATTATAGTAAAATTATGATGTGTACTATAAAGTTATTACCCCCCGTCGTGAAATACGACGGGGTATTTTGGGTATTAATAATTTTTAGAAAAGCTATTTTCATTAGTAACATTCTTAAATTAATTATAGATAAATAAGTTATTTAACATTTATTGTAGAAAATAAATACCACTATAGATAGTGTATCTATACCCATGCTAAAATAGTAAATAAATTTTAGTAAGGGTATGGGGAAAAAGAAAAATAAAAACAAAAATAAAAACAAAAATAAAAATATAAATAAAAAGAAAATACTAGTAGGTATGTATAGAAAAATACTTTAACAAGAATTTAAATAAAGAAATAATCTTTTTAATATATAATTTAATATAAAAATTTACCATAAATTCATTTAAAATTCACATTTAGTTAATCTTTTTAATATATAATATTATTGTAAAAATATTACATATATTTTTTACGCTTAAGGATATTATAATACTTAAAAAATGT
>OGCQ01002105.1_pt1 | contig 21402 bp, 19 predicted proteins | sample 1570161 | NCBI WGS metagenome assembly OGCQ01 (sample SAMEA4384402, study PRJEB24528) | human gut metagenome
TGAGAGAAATGCAGACTTGGCTGAGATTGCCTTTAATGCTAATCAGGAGCAAATCAAAGAAGCGCCTGTGACGATTGCTCTCTTTACAGATACAGACTTGGTGCAGCGCGCTCGTAAGATTGCTCGTACTGCTGGTATAAAAAATATGTCTGAAGAAAAATTGCAATATTACATGCAAAATCTTCCAACTCAGTACAGTCATTACACCGAACAGCAAAAGAGTGATTATTTAGCTCTTAATGCTGGATTGGTAGCTATGAATTTAGTGTTGGCATTGACTGACCAGGGCATTAGTTCCAATATTATCCTTGGATTTGATAAGTCAAAAGTCAATCAAGTGTTAGATATTGATGAGCGCTTCCGTCCAGAACTTTTAATTACTGTTGGCTACACAGACGATAAACTGGATCCAAGCTATCGTTTGCCAGTGGATGAGATTATTGAAAAACGTTGATAGAAAGGAATATGATTTTATGACGATTGATTTTAAAGCAGAGGTTGAAAAACGTCGCGATGCTCTATTGGCTGACTTATTTAGCCTTTTGGAAATCAACTCCGAGCGAGATGATACGAAAGCAGATAAAGAACATCCTTTCGGGCCTGGACCTGTTAAGGCTTTGGAAAAATTCTTAGAATTAGCTGCGCGTGATGGTTATTCAACGAAGAATGTGGACAATTATGCAGGGCATTTTGAATATGGCGAAGGAGCTGAAGTTCTTGGAATTTTTGCACACATGGATGTGGTGCCGGCTGGAAGCGGTTGGGATACAGATCCTTATACACCAACAATTAAAGATGGAAAACTCTATGCGCGTGGTGCGAGTGATGACAAAGGGCCAACGATGGCTTGCTATTATGGACTGAAAATCATCAAAGAATTAGGTTTGTCGACGTCTAAGAAAGTTCGTTTTGTAGTTGGTACAGATGAAGAATCTGGTTGGGCTGATATGGACTATTATTTCAAACATGTTGGTCTTCCAGAGCCAGATTTTGGTTTTTCGCCAGATGCAGAATTTCCGATTATCAATGGTGAAAAAGGAAATATTACTGAATATCTTCATTTTGCAGGGGAAAATAGCGGAGCTGCGCGCTTGCATAGCTTTACTGGCGGACTTCGTGAAAATATGGTTCCTGAATCTGCAACAGCAGTAGTATCAGGAAATATGCCAAATCTTGTAGATAAATTGGACGAATTTGCCAAAAAACATGGACTTCGCTTTGAATACCAAGAATTACCGAATGGTCAAATAACAGTTACAATTGTTGGTAAATCTGCTCATGGCGCTTCACCACAATCTGGTGTTAATGGTGCGACTTATTTGGCGAAATTCCTGACTCAGTTTGATTTTGCAGATTCCGCTAAAGACTATCTTGAAGTGGCAGGAAACATTCTTTTAGAAGACCACGAAGGGAAAGCCTTAAAAGTGGACTATGTAGATGAAAAAATGGGTGCTCTTTCTATGAATGCAGGGGTCTTCCGATTTGATGAAACAAGCGATGACAACACCATTGCTCTTAATTTCCGCTATCCACAAGGAACCAATCCAGCATCAATCAAATCTAAATTGGAAAACTTACCTGTGGAAAATGTGACATTGTCGGAGCACGAGCATGTTCCTCACTATGTTCCAATGGAAGATCCGCTTGTGACAACGCTTTTGAACGTGTATGAAAAACAAACAGGTCTAAAAGGTCATGAACAAATTATTGGTGGAGGAACCTTTGGTCGTCTCTTGAAACGCGGTGTTGCTTATGGCGCTATGTTCCCAGGTTATACAGATACTATGCACCAAGCAAATGAATTTATAGATATAGAAGACCTGTTCCGAGCTGCTGCTATTTATGCAGAAGCAATTTATGAATTAATCAAATAAAGCATGTAAACTCAGCTAGAAATAGTTGAGTTTCTTTCAAAGAAAGGGGAACATTATGATTTATACAATTACGAGTGCGACAGGTCAATTGGGGCAAAAGGTCGTTGCCGAAGCACAGAAACAGTTAGACACTAATGAAATTCGGTTATCTGTTCGGAGTCCCCAAAAAGCGAGTCAATATGCAGCAGCAGGGATTGATGTCAGAGCAGCTGATTATTTAGATGTAGATTCTATGGTCGCAGCTTGGCGTGGAACGGATATCTTGATTTACATTCCAAGTATTTCTCATCCAAGCATTGTGCGTGTGCCAGAATTTGAAAATTCAGTCGTTGCAGCAGAAAGAGCTGGAGTTAAGCACTTTATCTTTGTTGGATTTTTTGCTGATCAAGTCAATAGTCCATTTCACATGGCAGCTTTCTTTGCTTATGCAAATACTCGTCTAGCATCGGCTGGATTTTCTTACAGCATTATCAAAAATGCTATGTATGCTGATCCATTGGTGCCTTACTTACCTGAGTTAATAGAGCGCAAGGCTGTCATTTATCCAATGGGAAATTCGAAAATGAGCTTTATTTCGCGGGAAGATAGTGCAGTAGCCATTGTCAAACTAGCTATGTCGTCTGCTCTACAAGGAAAAACATACATTTTGACTCAAGGTCGTAACTATACAATGCTAGAATTAGCTGATCTTTTGTCTGAAATATCGGGTCATGAAATTGACTACCAACCGGTGACAGTTGAGGAATTTGCTGCTCTTTATGATCAGCCCAAAGGATTTGGAGTTGTGCTGGCTTCTCTCTACCAAGCTGGGAGTCAAGGCTGCTTGGACATTGTGACAGATGATTTTCGGACAATCACAGGACGGCAGGCAACTGATTTGAAAAATTATATGAAGAAAAATTATCAAAAATAGAGGCAAGGAATGGAAACGCTAGAAGACATTAAGAAAGCTATTATGGTTGATCCACAAAATCAAGTATATACAGAGCGAGGAATTGAGCCACTTTTTGCAGCTCCTAAGTCGGCGCGGATCAATATTGTTGGTCAAGCTCCGGGTATTAAAGCGCAGGAAACACGTTTATATTGGAATGATAAGAGTGGTGATCGCCTGCGTGAATGGATGGGCGTTGACTATGATACATTTTATCATTCTGGCTATTTTGCTGCGATTCCGATGGACTTTTATTTTCCAGGGCATGGAAAATCAGGTGATTTGCCACCTCGCAAGGGTTTTGCTGAAAAATGGCATCAACAGATTTTAGAATTGTTACCAGATCTGGAATTAACTATTCTTATTGGCCAATATGCTCAGAAGTATTATCTTCATCAAAAGGGAACTGTAAAGTTAACCGATACGGTAAAACATTATCAAGATTATTTGCCAGAATATTTCCCACTTGTTCATCCATCTCCACGAAATCAAATCTGGCTGGCCAAGAATCCTTGGTTTGCAGAGCAAGTGATACCAGATTTGCAGGCGAATGTTCAACAGATTATTTCAAGATGAGCACTTGCTCATCTTTTTTTTGAAACCAAATCTTTGACAAAAAAGGTTCGATATAGTATTATAAATAAACTTCTATATCGTATAATTTTAGAGGAAAAAACAGTTGGATAGAAAAATAATTAATAGTGGGTTTTACATTGGAAAAATTCATCGTTTATCTAATCGATTAATGAATCATATTTTGTTAGAACGAGGGATTCAAGCTTTTAATGGAGAACAGGGACGTATTTTACACGCGCTTTGGCAAAAAGATTATCAAAGCCAAACCGAACTGTCAGAGCAGACTGGCTTGACGTTGAACACTCTGACCAAAATGATTGACCGAATGATTCGCATGCAGCTTGTGAAACGGTGTTCTCATGAAAAAGATAAGCGGAAAAAGATGATTTGTCTGACAGATTATGCAAAAGGATTAAAAGCAGAATATGATGCAATTTCTGATGAAATTATTGAAATCTTTTACAGTGGTTTTTCTGATCTGGAAATCAGTGAATTTGAGATTTATTTAGAGCGTATTTTAGTAAATTTAAGCCAATCAAGAAAGGATGAAGCATGAACGAGTTAATCAAATTAGTCACCAATCAATGGCAGTTTCTGTTAGGTCTTATCTGGGACCATGTCTGGATATCGGGCTTGTCTATCTTACTTGCTTTGATTTTTGGAGTTGGACTTGGGATTTTTATTAGTTTCAAAAAAAGCTGGGCTGGAGTCGTTATTGGTTTAGTGAATACTCTTTATACAATTCCCTCTATTGCACTTTTAGGGATTCTGATTTCGATTACGGGGATTGGTAACAAGACAGCAATTGTAGCACTAACCTTATATGCCCTGTTACCAATGGTACGGAGTACTTATACAGGCATTTCTGGTGTTGACCCGCTTCTCATTGAAGCAGCAGAAGGAATGGGTTCTACACGCAAGCAGATTTTAACCAAGGTGCAACTGCCCCTTGCCTTTCCGGTTATGATGGCAGGTTTCCGTAATATGGTTACAATGACCATAGCTCTTGCGGGGATCGCTTCTTTCGTTGGTGCTGGCGGTCTTGGTGTAGCAATTTACCGTGGGATTACGACTAATAATCAAACCCTAACTTTGGTCGGAAGTGTTTTAGTCGCACTGTTGGCATTGGTCTTTGATTTTCTTCTTTCTTTGGTTGAAAAATCAATCTTACGTCATAAAAAAGTATCTAAAAAATGGTTAGCTGTTTTCAGTTCTATAGTTCTTTTGATGGCAGGAACCATCGCATTTTTCCAAATGAATCCAATGGGCGGAACCGTGAAAATTGCGACCAAACCACAGACAGAAAACTATATCTTAGGTGAAATGCAAAAGCAAGTTATTGAACAATACACCAATCTTAAGGTCAAAATGACTAAAGGTGTCGGTGGTGGGACTGCCAATATTCACCCGGCTATGTTGAAAGGTGATTTTGATATTTATGCAGAATACACCGGTACAATCTGGGAAGTTATTCTTAAAAAATCAGGTTCATATGATGAAAGTCAATTTAAGATACTTGAAAGTCAATATCGTAAAAAATATCAATTAGAATGGGCAAATACATTTGGATTTAATAATACGTATGGTTTGGCAGTTCGTAAGGATATTGCAGAAAAATACAATATCAAAACCTTTAGTGATTTAGCTAAAGCAAGTCCCAATTTAACTTTTGGTGCAGAGTATGACTTCTTTGGTCGAGAAGACGGTTTTGCCCGATTGCAATCAACCTATGGTATGAAATTCAAGTCGCAAGTGGACATGGATAGCGGACTGAAATATCAGGCAGTTAAATCTGGCAGAGTGGATGCAATTGATATTTTCACTACAGATGGACAGCTTCATGGAGCAAATCTCGTCGTTTTGAAAGATGATAAAAAAATCTATCCTTCTTATCAGGCAGGAACAGTTGTTCGGTCAACAACTCTTAAAAAATACCCTCAATTGAAAAGAGCACTGGCTAAATTAGATGGTATTTTGAACGATAGCAAAATGGCAGAATTGAACCACAAAGTAGAAAATGATAAAGAAGAACCTGCTAAAGTTGCTCATGACTATCTTGTAGAGAAAGGGATTTTGAAGAAATGATTGAATATAAAAATGTCAGCAAATTTTACGGAAACCGCGACATTATCAAACAATTAGACTTAAAAATTGAAGATGGAGCCTTTCTGACGATTGTAGGAACTTCTGGTTCAGGAAAAACGACATTGTTAAAAATGGTAAATGGTTTGGTCAAGCCGAACCAAGGGCAAATCCTTATCAATGGTCAAGATGTTCAAGACACGGATTTGATTGAATTGCGGCGGAAAATTGGTTATTCTATTCAGGGAAACGGCTTGTTTCCGCATTTGACAGTTGCTGAAAATATTGCTTACGTCTTAAATTTGCAAAAGAAAAGTCAAGCAGACATTGACCGGATTGTAGATAAAAAATTAGCTATGCTAGGCTTGGAAAATGATTTGAAAAATCGTTATCCGTCTGCTCTTTCTGGTGGACAGGCTCAACGAGTGGGGATTGCACGTGCATTAGCTGCAACTCCTAATATTTTGCTAATGGATGAGCCTTTTGGAGCAGTGGATGCTATTACGCGCTATCAACTGCAGCATGAGTTGAAATCCTTGCACGAAGAAACAGGAATTACCGTTATTTTTATCACGCATGATATAGCAGAGGCTCTAAAATTAGGCACTAAAATCTTGGTGTTAGATATGGGAGAAATTCAGCAATATGGCACGCCAGAGGAAATCAAACAACAGCCAGCTAATGAATTTGTAAGAAAATTGCTCGAATTAGCTAGTTAAAATCTATGTTTGCGAATAGGGAATAGGAGGTTTAACTAATGAGAAATAAAATGAAAGCAATGGTGATTTATGAGCCAGGCGGTCCAGAGAAATTTGTTCTAGAAGAACGAGCTATCCCATCTGTAAAAGAAGGATGGACCTTATTCAAAATCAAAGGTTTTGGTATCAATCATTCAGAAATTTTTACTCGGAAAGGTCTATCTCCAACTGTTCAATTCCCTCGTATTTTAGGAATTGAGTGTGTAGGACAAGTAGTTGAAACGACAAGGAGAGATTTGCAGGAAGGGCAAAAAATTGTTTCTATTATGGGCGAAATGGGACGTGCGTATGACGGTTCTTATGCTGAATATGTATTGCTTCCAAATGAGCAGATTTACCCTGTAGACAGTCAATTATCTTGGGCGGAATTAGCAGCAATACCGGAGACCTACTATACAGCTTTTGGCTCCTTCAAAAATATGCAGATAAAAGAGGGAGACTCAATCTTAGTCCGAGCTGCAACGAGTGGTGTTGGGTTAGCCTTTTTAAAGTTAGTAAAAGCACAATTCCCACAGAATCGTGTAGTTGGTGCAGTTCGTTCTCTTGCTAAAAAAGACTTGCTTCAACGGCAAGGCTTTGATGAAATTATTTTAGATGAAAGAGGAGTTTTGCAAACTGAGGAAAAGTTTGATAAAATCCTTGAATTAGTCGGTCCGGCTACTCTAAAAAATTCATTTGACCATATTCAAAGTGCAGGAATTATCTGTAACACTGGTCAATTAGGTGGCAAATGGTATGTAGAGGAGTTTGATCCAATCGTAGAAATAAGAAACAATAGTTATTTGACTAGTTTTTATTCAGGAAATGTGCATCAGCAGCTTATTGATGAACTTTTTAGCTATATTGATGCTTATAAAATCAATGTATCTCCTCAACGAATCTTTTCGTTAGAGCAAATCCCAGCAGCTCATTCTTATATCGAAAGTCAAGCGGGATTTGGTAAAGTGGTTGTACTAAATAATTAACTATAAAAAAATTAAAAGTATGCAATTGCATGCTTTTTTGAATTGACAGATAGTATATCTACGCCTATAATGAAAATTAGTAAATTCTATAAATGAGGCGATACAGATGAAAAAAAGGATTGGCATTTTATTGTTAGCGAGTTTGTTTCTTTTGACAGCTTGTGGAGGAAAGAAAACAAATGTGGAAACGAAACAAGAAGGAAAAGCTGTATCTGCAAAAGTTAGATCCTCTGAGCAAACAAAGAAAAAAACAAAAGTTCATTATAATGGTTCTTACTATAGTGTAAAAGGGAAATACGATGAGATTGTTATCGCAAATAAACATTATCCATTATCTTCAGATTATAACCCCGGTGAAAATCCTACTGCTAAAGCAAAATTGCTGGAATTGATTGCTGCCATGCAAGGTGAGGGTTATCCTATCAGTCATCAATATAGCGGTTTTCGTAGCTATCAAATGCAAGTGACACTTTATCAAAATTATGTCAATAAAGATGGAAAAGAAGCAGCGGATCGGTATTCTGCTCGGCCTGGCTATAGTGAACACCAAACAGGCTTAGCTTTTGACTTGATTGGCACCGACGGAAATCTAGTGACAGAAAAAAAGGCTAGTCAATGGCTTTTGAAACATGCAGCCGAATATGGATTTGTTGTGCGTTATCTAAATGGAAAAGAGAATGAAACTGGATATATGCCAGAGCAATGGCATCTTCGTTATGTTGGAAAAGAAGCAAAAGCGATTGCAGATTCAGGGCTATCTTTAGAAGAATATTACGGTTTTACTGGGGGAGGTTATAAGGATTAAAACGTTTCAGCATTAGAAGAGTACAATAAGAAATGGTAGATAGGAGAAGAAAGAATAGTTCCTAAACACAAAGCTGATGCTTTGGCGACTGTTGTCTGTCTAGAAGGAAAGATTGATTTTACAGCATCTGGAGAAATAGTCCAACTTGTTCCCAGAAATTTTTTAATCAAGGGATCCAATGAGCCTCATAGTTTATAGGGTTTCAAAGATAGCTATATATTGATTATTCAACAATTAAAATACTGAATGCGAAGAAAGAGTAAAAACTTGGAAATCATAATGTAGTGGATTCCAAGTTTTTTGATTGTACTAAAAAACCTTTCCCAAAATGGAAAAGGCTTAATATCAACATTTTTTGTAATGTGAATATGATTCTTATTTGAGACCGTATTTTTTGTTGAAACGATCCACACGTCCGTCTGCTTGAGTGAATTTTTGGCGTCCAGTATAGAATGGATGTGAATCTGATGAAATTTCCACACGGATTAGTGGATAGGTATTTCCATCTTCCCATTCGACAGTTTCGCTAGAATACTTAGTAGAACCACTAAGGAATTTGTAGCCAGTTGAAGTATCCATAAAGACAACAGGACGGTATTCAGGATGAATATCTTTTCTCATTTTAAAAAATTTCCTTTCTGCCATGGTCTCTCTGCGAGCCATAGATTCATTACTTTGATAGTTTACCAAATTTTACCGATTTTGACAAGTCTTTTCTCTCAATTTTAATGTCTTTTTGCCAATTCTTTTAATTCTTGGTAAATTTTTTCGATTTCTTCTGTAGAGTAAGCATTGGCACCGCTAGCAAGTGGATGACCGCCTCCATCATGTTTTTTAGCCACTTCATTGATAGGGATAAATTTACTCCGTAGACGAACTCGGTAATTGCCATTTTCTTGTTCAACAAAAATTCCCCAAAGTTCAACACTGTCAATCCGCCCTGGAGCTGAAACGATAGCAGAAGTATCGGCATCTGTTAACTGATTGGATTTGAGAAGTTCTTGAGTTAAAATAACACGAGCTGCACCATTTTCATCGACTTCTAAATGATCGTAAACGTAGCCTTGAAGTTTAGCGATTTGATAGCTGAAAGAGTCCATTTTCCGAGCCAAAGCAGCAAAGTTAAAAGGGTATTCGCGAAGTTTGCTGGCGATAGCCATAGTTCGGGCAGTTGTGGCAGGATATAGGAAACGCCCAGTATCACCAACGATTCCAGCATAAAGTAACTTAGCAGAATAATCATCTAATTTTAGATGATTTTCTAATGCAAAGAGAGCAATTAACTCACTAGCGCTACTTGAGCTAGTATCTACCCAAGCAATGTCTCCATAAATATCATCGTTTGGATGATGATCGATTTTGATGAGAAAGTCTCCTTTACTGTAGCGTTCATCATCAATTCGTGCAGTATTTGCTGTATCACAAACAATCACTAAAGCATTTTTGTAATCATCATCTGAAATCTCATCCATGGTAGCCAGCCAAGCAAGAGTTGGTTCAGTTTTTCCTGCTGTTTTAATCTTTTTCTCTGGAAAATTGACTTGAAGTAATTTTTTTAAACCGACTTGACTTCCTAATGCATCGGGATCGGGCCGCATGTGACGATGGATGATGATTGTATCATATTCTTTAATTTTATGTAAAATTTGCTTGAAAATTTCCATATTCTAACCTCCACTCTACCTTCTATTTATTGTATCATAAGGTAGCTATTTTAAAAAGTAAAAGTGAGGAGCAACCAACCTTCAAGAGGTTTCAAGTGCAACTATTTGTTCAATATGTTATAATAAATTGATAGAATTTTTTGGAGGAAATTATGGCGTTAGCAAAAATTGTATTTGCGAGTATGACAGGAAATACAGAAGAAATTGCAGATATTGTAGCTGATAAATTAAAAGAACTTGGTTTAGAAGTAGATATTGATGAATGCACAACGGTTGATGCAGAGGAATTTCTAGAAGCAGATATCGCAATCATTGCTTCTTACACATATGGTGACGGCGAGTTGCCTGATGAAATTGTTGATTTTTATGAAGATTTAGCTAGTCTTGACTTGACCGGAAAGATTTATGGTGTTGTCGGATCGGGCGATACATTCTATGATGAGTTTTGTAAGGCCGTAGATGACTTTGATCGTGCTTTTGCGGCAACAGGTGCTGAAAAAGGTGCTGAAAATGTCAAAGTCGATCTATCAGCAGAAGATGAAGATATTGAAAATCTGGAGAAATTCGCTGAAGCATTAGCCGAAAAAGTACGGTAATCATGTAAGAAGGCTGGGAAATTTTCCTAGTCTTTTTTAGCTTAATTTATTATATTTTAGGCATATATTCTGACATTTCTAATATAGAATAGTATAATAAGAGAAGATAATTTGTATCAATGGGAGGAATGAGATGACGAAAGTACGAGATTATGCTTTTGGATTTCATGACGATGTGAAGCCTTTGTTCTCGACTGGTAAGGGTCTGACAGAAGAGGTTGTTCGTGAAATTTCTGAAATTAAAAATGAACCGCAATGGATGCTGGATTATCGTTTGCGTTCTTTAGAATTGTTCCATAAGTTGCCCATGCCTGATTTTGGACCAGATTTATCCGGCATACGATTTGATGATATTATCTATTATCAAAAATTAAGTGGAGATCGGGCTAGAAGTTGGGATGAAGTGCCAGATGAAATAAAGAAAACCTTTGAGCGTTTGGGTATTCCTGAAGCAGAGCGCCAATTTTTGTCAGGAGCTGTTGCTCAATATGAATCTGAGGTAGTCTATCATAACATGAAAGAAGAATTTGCCAAGCAAGGCATTATCTTTACCGATACCGACACGGCAGTACAAGAATATCCGGATTTGGTGAAAAAATACTTTGGTACAGTCATTTCTAATGCAGAGCATAAGTTTTCCGCTTTAAACAGTGCAGTTTGGTCGGGTGGGACCTTTATCTATGTGCCAAAAAATGTTCAATGCCAGGTTCCGGTTCAGACATACTTTCGTATCAATGGAGAAAATGCTGGTCAATTTGAACGCTCGCTCATTATCGTAGAAGAGGGTGGCTCTATTCAATACATTGAGGGCTGCACAGCGCCGACTTATACGACCAATAGTCTTCATGCTGCAAATGTAGAAATTATTGTTAAAAAGGATGCTTTCTTCCGCTATACAACGATTCAAAATTGGTCGGACAATGTTTATAATCTGGTGACCGAGCGTGGAACGGTTGAAGAAGGCGGTACTCTGGAATGGATTGACGGAAATCTAGGCAGCAAGGTTAATATGAAATATCCTTGTAGCATTCTTAATGGCCGCAATGCAAGAACTTCGGTCCTTTCTATGTCCTTTGCTAATTATGGTCAGCATTTAGATGCAGGCTGTAAGGTTTATCACAATGCGCCAAAGACTTCTAGCACATTAATTTCTAAGTCTGTTGCAAAAGACGGAGGTAAGACAGATTATCGCGGTCAAGTCCGTTTTGGCAAGAATAGTGCTGGTTCAAAGTCTCACATTGAGTGCGACACGATTCTTATGGATGGTGAATCCAGCTCAGATACCATTCCATTTAATGAAATTCATAATTCGAATGTTGCACTGGAACACGAAGCTAAGGTTTCTAAGGTTTCGGAGGATCAGCTTTATTATCTCATGAGCCGTGGCATTAGCGAAGAAGAAGCAACGGCTATGATTATCAATGGTTTCATGGAACCGATCACCAAAGAACTTCCAATGGAATACGCAGTGGAGCTCAACCAACTCATTAACATGAGTATGGAAGGCTCAGTAGGATAAAAATAAAAACAGTCGTAAGGCTGTTTTTTTGTGTTCTTGATTGAAATAAAAAAGCACCGAATCGGTGCGCATAACTGATTATGGATAACCATATTTTAACTCAAAAGAAATAATCCTTTTGGCTGTGTTGTTTCGAAACAACACAGCTCTAAAACAGGTCTATGGGCAAGCTATCATGGATAGAAGTTTTGGAACCATTCGAATGCTTCCAAAACTAACCTATTCTTTTCTTCCAAATTCCCAAAATTCCCAAAAATTCAGACACAAACCATCTGATTGTAAAGCTTGCAAATTTTTTTAATCGTGCTATAATATTTCTTAGAGACATACCGCTGGTTGGAATTTTTTAGAGAGCGCGTGGGGCTGGAAAGCGTGTAGAGGAAGGCAGTTGGGACTACTCTAAAGTAACTTTTATGCAAACATAAAACGGTGGCTACGTTAAAGCCAGTCTGAGGTGTAGGTCTTTTTGATATGCACGAATGAAGGTGGAACCACGTTGCGACGTCCTTTTATGGATGCCGCTTTTTATTTTGTCAGAAGGAGGAAGAATTATGCTTTATATGATTGGCGGATCGCCTTGCAGCGGGAAGTCAACAATTGCTTCACTTCTTGCTAGACAGTATCAGCTGCTTCATATCAAGCTGGATGATTTGGTAGACGAGATGATGAGTCAAGCAAGTATAGACTCACGGCCGATTTGCCTTCTTAGACAGGACAGAAATCCGGAACAAATCTGGATGAGAAATCCAGAAGAGATGGCAGATGAAGAATGGTGCTTTTATGAAGAGATTTTTCCTTATGTAAAATCTTACTTGATAAAAAATCAAGATAGACCGCTCTTGGTGGAGGGGGCAGGACTTTTGCCTCACTTGGTAAAGGAGCTTGAATGGTCAGCGTCTTCCTATCTATGCTTGACTCCGACAGCTGATTTTCAGAAAAAGCATTATAAACAGAGAGAATGGGTTCCTTATGTCTTAGAGGGAACAACCAATCCTGAGCAAGCTTTTGAAAACTGGATGCAGCGAGACATTCTTTTTGCCCAAATGGTTCGGAAGGAAGCGATGAAATTAGGCTATTCTAGCCTCATGACAGATGGTAGTCAATCAGAAAAGCAGATTGCGGAAGAGGTTGCTCGGCTCTTAAAATTGTCCAATATAAATAGAATAGATATTAAAGGAGAAAATTATGATTAACATTACTTTCCCAGATGGCGCTGTTCGTGAATTCGAATCTGGCGTAACAACTTTTGAAATTGCTCAATCTATTAGCAATTCTCTTGCTAAGAAAGCCTTGGCTGGTAAATTCAACGGCAAACTCATCGATACCACTCGTGCCATTACAGAAGATGGCTCAATCGAGATTGTGACACCTGACCACGAAGACGCTTTGGATATCTTGCGTCACTCTGCCGCTCACTTGTTTGCGCAAGCTACTCGTCGTCTCTTCCCAGAGATTCACTTAGGGGTTGGTCCTGCTATTCAGGACGGTTTCTACTACGATACGGACAATACAGCTGGTCAAATTTCTAACGAAGACCTGCCTCGTATCGAAGAAGAAATGAAGAAGATTGTCAAGGAAAATTTCCCGTCAATCCGCGAAGAAGTGACAAAGGATGAAGCACGAGAAATTTTCAAAAACGATCCTTACAAGTTAGAATTGATTGAGGAGCATTCAGAAGACGAAGGAGGTCTTACAATTTATCGTCAAGGTGAATATGTGGATCTCTGCCGTGGACCTCACGTACCGTCAACTGGGCGTATTCAAATTTTCCATTTGCTCAATGTAGCAGGTGCTTACTGGCGTGGGAACAGTGACAATGCTATGATGCAACGGATTTATGGAACAGCTTGGTTTGATAAGAAAGACCTAAAAAACTATCTTCAAATGCGTGAAGAAGCCAAGGAACGTGATCACCGTAAGCTCGGTAAAGAGCTTGATCTTTTCATGATTTCTCCTGAGGTTGGGCAAGGTCTTCCGTTTTGGCTTCCAGATGGTGCGACTATTCGTCGTATCGTAGAACGTTATATTACAGACCGTGAGGTTAATGATGGTTACCAACATGTTTATACTCCACCGCTTGCAAGTGTAGAATTATATAAAACTTCTGGTCACTGGGAACATTACCAAGAAGATATGTTTCCACCGATGGATATGGGAGATGGTGAACAATTTGTTCTTCGTCCGATGAATTGCCCACACCATATTGAGGTTTATAAAAACCATGTTCATTCTTATCGTGAGTTACCTATTCGTATTGCGGAACTTGGTATGATGCATCGCTTTGAAAAATCAGGTGCACTTTCAGGACTCCAACGTGTTCGTGAAATGACACTGAATGATTCTCACTTATTTGTCATGCCAGAGCAAATTCAAGAAGAATTTAAACATGTGCTGGATTTGATGATTGACGTTTACAAAGACTTCAATATTACAGATTATCGTTTCCGTCTGTCTTATCGTGATCCGAATGACAAACATAAATATTTTGATAATGATGAAATGTGGGAAAATGCTCAACGCATGCTAAAAGGAGCAATGGATGATTTAGGTTTGGACTATTTTGAGGCAGAAGGTGAAGCTGCTTTCTACGGTCCTAAGTTGGATGTTCAAGTAAAAACAGCTCTTGGAAATGAAGAAACTCTTTCCACTATTCAATTGGACTTCTTGCTACCAGAACGTTTTGATCTTCATTATATCGGAGCAGACGGTGAAGAGCATCGTCCAGTCATGATTCACCGTGGTATTGTGTCTACGATGGAACGCTTTATTGCTTACTTGATTGAAACTTACAAAGGTGCGTTCCCAACTTGGCTTTCACCTCATCAAGTGACGGTCATTCCAATTTCTAATGAAGCGCATGCTGATTACGCTTGGAAAGTAGCGAAAGAACTGCGCAATCGTGGTGTCCGTGTGGATGTCGATGAACGCAATGAAAAAATGCAATACAAGATTCGTCAAAGTCAAACTCATAAAGTTCCTTATCAATTGATTGTAGGGGACAAGGAACAAGCAGATGGTACGGTGAATGTCCGTCGTTATGGCAGCAAACAAACGCATACAGAAACAATTGCAGAATTTGTAGACCATATTTTGGCTGATATTGCTAGAAAATCACGCATAGATGATAAGGACAACTAAGCTAAAAAGTAGATGATAGGTTGCAACGATGACACGACTGGTTATAAAGATATGCAATAGAACATCATAGCCTGTATGCTGTCGTCTCATTTTACAACCTTTCAATTTCTGAGCTTTAGAAAAAATGTATATCAAAAACTCTATTTCTAATTGAGGAAATCCCTTTTATAGAAATAGAGTTTTTTAGTTTACAATCGCCAAGCATCGTAATCAAAGGTTTGTAAAATCATATTCGTCATTTCTTCAGGCGTTTCTTTAGTGCCGCTTGAAATCCAGAGTGAGATAATGCCCTCTATGCTAGATAGAAAAACTTCAAGTGCATATTTTTCAGAAATGGGGAAATTTTCTTTTAAAAAGTGTTCGGTTTGAACTTTGTGCTGATCGTTCGTTAAAATACTAAGCATAAATTCACGGATTGTTTCACGGAAATTGAGGTAATGACTTTGAGAAACAGCATAAATCAGGTCATGGTTTTGTTGGAGATAGCTTAGATTGGTAATGATTAGGTCATGTGTGTTTGTAGTTTCTTCAAAATTTTTACGTAATTGGGTAATAATTTCTTCTTTTAGTGTTTCAATTAGGTCGAATTTATCAAGATAATGAAGGTAGAAAGTTCCACGGTTGATACCTGCTCGTTGACAGAGTTTACTAACGGAAATTGTTTCAAATTTTTCTTCTAACAAGAGCTGAACGAGGGCTTCTCTGATATGCTGCTTGGTTGCTGTTTGTCGATTTTGTACCATAATACTCCTTAAATGAACACTCTGTTGATAATTGATGATTGCCTTTATGTTAAGTCTATTTTATAATAAAGATAGGATTCAATCAACAGCTTGTTTATTTAATTGGACATGGAAACTGAAAGAGGAAAAGGCGATGGCTTATATTGAAATGAAGCATAGTTACAAACGATATCAAATGGGAGACACAGAAATCATTGCTAACAATGACATCTCTTTTGAGATTGAAAAAGGTGAGCTAGTCATCATTCTTGGAGCTTCAGGCGCTGGAAAATCAACGATTTTGAATATTCTTGGTGGAATGGATAGCAATGACGAGGGAGATGTCCTGATTGATGGGCAAAATATAGCACATTACAACGCTCACCAGTTGACGGACTATCGGAGAAATGATGTTGGTTTTGTATTTCAATTTTATAATTTAGTTCCTAATCTGACGGCGCTAGAGAATGTTGAGCTGGCTTCAGAAATTGTTCAAGATGCACAGGATGCAGCAGAAGCGCTAGCAGCAGTTGGCTTGGAAAATCGTCTCAATAATTTTCCTACTCAATTATCTGGTGGCGAGCAGCAACGTGTTTCCATTGCGCGTGCCGTGGCAAAAAATCCTAAAATTTTGCTTTGTGATGAACCAACAGGCGCGCTGGATTATAAAACAGGTAAGCATGTGTTGCAAATCCTTCAAGATATGTCACGTAAACAAGGTGCGACAGTGATTATTGTGACCCATAATAGTGCCTTAGCTCCGATTGCAGACCGTGTGATTCATATGCATGACGCACGGATACAGTCCGTCACTTTGAATGAACATCCTCAAGATATTGCAAGTCTAGAGTATTAGTGAGGAGTGGTGATATGAAAAAATCCATTCTAAATAAGGACATCAGGCTCTCTTTTCGTCAGTCCAAAGGACGCTTTCTGTCTATTATGTTTTTAATGATGTTAGGTTCTTTTGCGTTAGTAGGACTGAAAGCAGCCAGTCCAGACATTGAAAATTCAGCCAATCGTTATCTTTCGCAGATGAAAATGATGGATGTGGCAGTGATGTCAGACTATGGTATTAGCAAAGCTGATCAAAAAGAACTGAATGCAATTCCAAATACATATGTGGAATATGGCTATTTTACGGATACGGTGATTGGGGACAGCTCTGCGTCTGTCCGCGTTTTCTCCAAAACAGATAAAATATCCCAATTTAAACTGGTTTCAGGTCATTTTCCAAGCAAGGAAGACCAAGTTGCTCTGGCTAGTTTTTGTCAAGGGAAATATAAGATTGGTGATAGCATTACTTTAAACGAGGAAGGGACCAATGAGTATGCTTTGAAACGGCATACCTTTACAGTGACAGGATTTGTCAATTCAAGTGAATTGGCTTCAACTATTTCTCTTGGCAGTTCTAACTCAGGGAGTGGTACCTTGTCTGCTTATGCAGTTGTGACGCCCAAAACGTTTCAAAGTTCAGTCTATACGGTCGCTCGTTTGAGATATAACAATTTAAAAACACTCAACTCCTTTGGTGATTCCTATCGAAAAAAGGTAAAACAGCATGAAGATGAGTTAGAAAAGCTACTGGCTGATAATGGAAAAAAACGTTTATCAGAGATAAAAGCCCAAGCACAGACAAAAATTGCGGACGGAGAAGCAAGAATTCAAACTTCTCAACAAGCATTGGCAGATGCCCAGCAGCAACTAAGGAATGCGCAGGATCAAATTGATCAAAAAAGAGCAGATTTAGAGGTTGCTCAAGGTCGACTAACTGAAAAAGAAAGCTTGCTTGCACAGGGCGCAGCTCAAATTGCACAGGCTGAACAAATTTTAGCAAGCTCGAAAGCAAAATTGGATACAGCCGCTGCTCAACTTTCTTCAGGTTGGGCACAATTGAACCAAATGAAAGCCCAATTAGATCAGGCAGCTAGTCAGTTGTCTGTTGCAAAAGAAAATGTAACAAATACTCAAGCTACATTAGCCATAGCGCAGGCGGAATTGGAAAAAGGTCAAGTTCAATTAGCAGCAGCTAAAGCGAATTTGCAGAAAAAAATGACCGCGCTTCAAGCACAAGGAATTGATCCAGCAACAGTGCCTGAAATTGTGGCAGCACAAACTCAACTAGCACAAGAAGAAGCGAAATTAAATCTTGCTCGTACAGAATTAGAGAAAAAGCAGGCTGAATTTCAAGCTGGATTGTCACAGTACCAAAGCCAAGAAACGGTTTATCAAACGGGACTTGCCCAATACCAATCTGCTGTCGTGACATTGCGTGCGAAACAAGCTGAATATGACGCAGGCTTGGCTCAATATCAAAGTGGTCAGGCAACCTTAAGAGATAAGCAAGCTAAGTACCAAGCAGGCCAAGCCCAATTGGCGCAAGCAAAACAACAAATTGCAGATGGTCAGACGCAATTAAACCAAGCTCAGGCAACATTGAACGATAAAAAAACTGAATATGCGAAGCAAAAGAAAGATGCTGGAACAAAAATAAAAAATGGTCAAGCGGACATTCAAAAGGCAAAAGATGAAGTAGCTAGTTTGTCTGTGCCAACCTACCGTGTGTATACACGCCGTACATTTCCAGGAGCGGACGAGTACACAACAACTGGCAATCGTGCTTATGGCATCTCAGCCGTAGGGAATGCTTTTCCGATTGTACTGTATCTGGTAGCGGCCCTTGTAACAGTCACAACGATGACACGTTTTGTCAGCGAAGAACGCACAAATGCTGGCGTTTTAAAAGCCTTAGGTTATCGGAACCAAGATGTCATTAAAAAATTTGCCGTCTATGGCTTGGTTTCAAGTTTAATCGGTTCAGTAATTGGAATTTTAGCGGGGACTTATTTCTTGCCTTATATTTTAGGGAAAACTATTTTTAAGACATCAACTTATCCAGTTTTGCGATTAGACTTTTATTGGGAAATTAGTCTCATTGCTCTTTTATGCTCGGTCTTGTGTGGCGTCGCACCAGCCCTCTATATTGCACATAAAGAATTGAAAGAAAAGCCGTCTCAATTATTGTTGCCTAAGGCACCTAATAAAGGCTCTAAGATCTTGCTAGAGCGGATTGGTTTTATTTGGCATCGCCTTAGTTTTGCGCAAAAAGTAACAGCTCGAAATATCTTTCGCTACAAGCAAAGAATGCTGATGACTATTTTTGGTGTGGCAGGCTCCGTCGCCCTTTTATTTGCTGGTCTCGGTTTGTCATCTTCTATGGCAGGTATAGGAAATCGTCAGTATGGAGAAATTATCAAATATGATGCTGTCATTTCGCAAAAACATTATCTCAAATCTGATGAGCAAGCAGCAATCAGTCAGTTATTGGCAGATAAAAAAATAGCCAAGAAACACGGTATCTATCAGGAAGGATTTACCAAAAAAATTCAAGGAGCAAAAGATGAACAATCTCTCACGTTATTTGTAACAACAGGCAAGAATTTTCATCATTTCATGGAGCTTAATGAGAGTCGAAGCAAATCGAAATTGATGTTGTCTTCGCATGGAGCGGTCATTTCTCAGAAATTAGCAACCATTATGCATGTTTCTGTTGGGGATACTTTTGAGGTGACTTCTGACGAGGGGAGACGCTATAAAATCAAAGTTTCTGCTATCGCTGAAATGTATGCAGGGCATTTTATCTTTATGAATCAGGACTATTATCAAACAGTATTTGATCGCAAGTTCCAAGAAAATGCTTATCTGATAAAATTGAAAGATTCCTCTAGTAAAAATATACAAGATACTGCAGCAGCATTCATGAAATTAACAGGTGTACGAGCAGTTGTACAAAATACGGGGATTTTGGAACAAATTGATGTTATTGTCAAGTCTCTTGGCTTTGTGATGCAGATTTTAACTGTTGCCTCTATTTTACTAGCCATTGTGATTCTTTATAACTTGATGAACATCAATGTTGCGGAGCGGATTCGAGAATTATCAACGATTAAAGTGTTAGGGTTCCATAATAAGGAAGTCACACTTTATATTTATCGAGAGACCATTCTTTTGTCTATTATTGCCATTATTGTAGGCTTGTTTTTAGGAAATATTTTACATCGTTCTCTTTTAGAGACAATTGCTCCGGATGCCTTTCTGCTCAACCCGACAGTATCGGTGTTTGTCTATCTTGTACCAGTCTTTTCTATCATCATGATTTTGATTATCTTAGGATTTATGGTCAATGCAATATTGAGACGTATTGATATGTTGGAAGCGTTGAAGTCAGTAGATTGATGAGTCAGTAAAACTTTCACTCAAACTTGGGAGTGGAAGTTTTTTCTTGGTTTGTTATAATATTTCTATAAAGGACAAGTAAAATGAGACGATGAAACGAAAAATTGCTTTATTATCAGATATTCATGGAAATGTAACGGCATTAGAAGCTGTTTTAGCGGACGCCAAAAAGGAACAGGTGACCGATTACTGGTTTTTGGGAGATTTATTGGCACCTGGAACGGGGCGAAAGAAAATTCTTGACTTAATGGCTGCTTTACCGATTAGTCTTCAAGTGCGGGGAAATTGGGAAGATAGCATTTGGAATGCTCTTCATGGGAAATTAGATATCAGTCGCCCTAGTCATTTATATATGGTTTGTTTATGCCAGTATCTTTTGGAAGAAGTCACACCTGAAGAACTGAACCGATTGCATGAGCTGCCTTTGCAGCTTTTGACAAAAGTTGGCGATTTAGAAATTGCTGTGACTCATCATTTGCCAGATAAAAATTGGGGACGAGAGCTGATTCATATTGGTCAACAAGAGAATTTTGATCGCCTGTTTGAAGGTAACAATTGTGCCATTGCCATTTATGGTCATATTCATCAGCAATTTCTTCGTTATGCGACGGGGGGACAGATGATTATCAATCCGGGCTCTATCGGTCAGCCGTTTTTTCTAGATGCTTGTTTACGAAAGGATCTGCGAGCTCAGTATGCTATTTTAAAAATTGATGAACAGGGATTAGCAGATGTCGATTTTCGACGAGTGGCTTATGATGTAAATAAAGAATTGGAAATGGCTAGAACATTGAAGTTGCCTTATTATGAAGTATATTACGAAAGCCTTGTCAATGGGATTCATCACACCCATAACCATGATTTACTTCGAGCAATTAGTGAGCGAGAAGACTATGTTGCGCAGCTTAAGGAGTTTTTTAGACGTAATATATGAAGTCACAACGTAAATAAAGTATATGAGTAATAGAATCAGCAAATGAAAGGAGTTTAACATGCAAATTTCGAGTCGTTTTACCATTGCTACACACATGTTGACTGTTATAGCACTAGAATGTCAAGAGCACAAAGTAACGAGTGATGTTCTAGCAGCTAGCGTTGGAGTAAACCCTGTTATTATTCGCAAAATCTTATCGCAATTGAAAAGTGCGGATTTGATTTCTGTAGCGCGTGGGAGGGGAGGAGCTATCATTAGGAAAGATTTAAAGGATATTACCCTTTTGGATGTCTATCAAGCAGTAGAAAGTCTGGGAAAATCGGGACAACTCTTTAGCTTTCATGAGCATCCCAATCCGTCTTGTCCCATTGGCAGAAATATTCATTTCGTTTTAGATGATAAATTATCAGAAATTCAAGTAGCAATGGAAAAAGAACTGAGTAAAACCAGCCTTGCAGATGTCGTTGCATCTGCCCAAGAAAAGATAAAAAAATAGAGTCTGGGACAATAGTCCCTTTGCTACAAAAAAAGCAACGGATTTGCCGTCGCTTTTTGCATGGTTGCGATAGTCTTGCTAAAATAGAATTGCTCAATAAAACATT
>OGCQ01002112.1_pt1 | contig 21378 bp, 23 predicted proteins | sample 1570161 | NCBI WGS metagenome assembly OGCQ01 (sample SAMEA4384402, study PRJEB24528) | human gut metagenome
GTGGTATATTATGTGGTTATCGGGAATGTTATGGAAGTAAGGCGACTGATATATAGTGCAAGAGATACAGATCGTTATTTATAACAGAATGATAAAATGTAATTGATAATAAGAACGTTCCACTTAAGTTACAGAGGTGAAAGAGATTGGAAAAAGAAGATTATACACGGGAACTTGGAAATCCGAAATATAAAGCAGGGGAAGAAGTTTGCTTCGTTTGGGGAAAAGACAAAAATCAGGAAGCAAAGGGCAGGATTTGTATAATAGATGCCTATGGAACATGGGAGCAGAAGGAATTGCTATTGTAGGCCTTTATAGAACAAGTCCAAGTGGATCTCCGGATTTTAATCTTCTGGACAACAAGACTCTGGATGATATGCTTATGGATATCATTTATATGATCGTCGGAGGTAACAGCGAGATTCAGATTGCAGTTAAAGATAAGCGAAGAAGTTTAAAGATAACAAGCAAAATTCCTACATAAAAGATATTGAGCATTGTAAGAGTAAAATCAACGTAAAATACACTTTTACAGAATATATTGATCGTTGGCTGAAAGAAGTATTACCATCTTACAGTACTTCCCCAGCATATATTACAATTGCAAATTGGGCTATTAATCAGGTTTTTTTGCCGAGGGTAACGAAAGACCTTTTAATTAGCAAGGTCACTCCAGCATATATCAACAGTATATTAAAGAAATGTCAGGATGCCCATCGTAAGTCGGTTGCCCCTGCTGCAAAAAAATTTATTTGCATAATTTTGAAAACAGCGGAAAGAGAAAATATGCTCTGTAATTTTGAATATGATCAATTAGTGGAGTATAGGATCAGTCAGAGAAAATATGTCAGTTTTACCAAAGATCAACTGGTTCAGTTCTTAGCCAAAGCCCGTTATGATTCCTGTTATCTGGAAGTGCTTCTTGCTTTGTTTGTTGGATTAAGATCTGGTGAAATATTAGGACTTAATTATAACAATATTAATTTGAAAAAAAGCACCATCACTGTTTGTCAGCAGATTTCTACCGGGGACAGGGATGGAAAAGTAATTCCGCCTAAATCCAAAAGTAGTTATCGAACTATAAAAGTGATTCCATTGGTTATTGAAGAATTAAAAATCCGGAAACGTCAAAATACAGACTTTTTCAAGAAAAAACCGGATAGTTCTAAGAAATGGAAACAATATGTGTGTATAGGAAAAAATGGAAATATCAAGAGCAGTAATACGATTGGTAACGCAGTAAAGAGAATATGCCGTAATGCGGGTGTTCCTTATATATCGCCGCACGGATTACGTCATCTATGTGCTACCATACTTATAGAGAATGGGGCAGATCTGGAATGGGTTGCAAAAATGTTGGGGCACAAATCCGTTCAGACAACGATGAATATTTACTGTGGTCAATTAGAGGATTTAGATAAAATTTCACCGTTTGTCAATAAAGCATTTGATCCATTTAATGTATATTGCGACAAGGAGGCGGCTTTATGAAATATAAGGAAATCATAAAACCAGAAATTAATCCTCTGATTTTAAATACATCTGTAGTAGACTGGAATTTCCGTCCGAGCATAACAACTGACCATGGAAAGTACTGTATCCGTTATGAGATTACTTTTGCAGACGGATCAAAAAAGAAGAAACAATTAGGTGGTTTTTCTTTATTAAAAGAAGCAAACAAGGTGAAAGAAGAGCTGATCTTACAATTAAATACCGGGACTTACGTTCCGTATCATTTTACAGTAAAAGAATTTTATGATTATTGGTTATATTATTATATGATGGATGAAAAGAAAATAACATATTCAACTTTTATTACCTATCGAAATGTAATATATAATTATTTACTCAAAAAGATCTCACCTGATATGGATATTTCTCAAGTAGAAAGTACACATTTGATTAAATTCATGAATTCAATCAACTCTTATTCAATCAGAAGCAATGCTTATGCCGTGATAGGTTCATCTTTTGCAACTGCAAAAAAATGCCATATTATTAACAGGAACCCCGCGCCATTTGCGGTTCAGACAATCCGCGCAAAAATGAAACAAAATAAAAAGGCTGCTCTTAAAAGAACCACATTTTCTCTTCAGCAATTACAAAATATTCTTTTAACATGTAAAAATGAAGAACCTGACTATTATTTACTGATGTTGATTTGTGCTACTACAGGTATCAGGATCAGTGAGGCATTAGGGCTTCAGTTTGAAAATGTAGATTACTTTAACAGCCGACTGCATATTGTCTGGCAAAAAGGAAGAACGATTCAAGGCGATGGATGGGAATCGCATATGGCGACCAGTCAACTAATTCGGCCAAAGACATATTCCTCTATCAGAAGTGTGGAACTTCCTCAATTTGTATTGGATGAAATTGTTCTGACAAAAACAAAATATGATTATCTGATTCGGAATGATGTGAGTTTTCATTATACATCCGATTTTGTTATTGTAAATTCAATTGGAAAACCACTATCACGGGATTCTAAGATTAGTCATGCTTTTAAACATGTTCTTGAATTATGTGGAATTGATTCAGAAAAATATCATTGGCATGATTTAAGGCATACTTACGCAACATTACTTAAGAAAAATATCAATAATTTAAAGATGATTTCAAAAGTGTTGGGGCATGCAACAACAAATATGACAGAAGAAGTGTATATTGACACTCAAAAAGAAGTGATAGATTTATGCAATGTAATGAATAATTATGCAGAGAATTTGATCTCTCAGGTGCAAAAAAACGATGAAAAAATAGCACAACAGGACTTTGATATGGCTAAAATGGTTGATTTTCTCACTTAAACAAGCTATTATTAAAAGTAATTGTCTTAATAAAATACCCGTTTCAAATTCATCGTTTACAGTATTATATAATATGATAAAGTATCGCTGTAGTCGCATTCAGTCGTAAGTAGTCGCATACAATTCTTACGACTGAAAAACGGTCGTAAAACAGCAAAAAACGGGGTAAAATTTGGGGCATTTTTTTGCAAAAAAACGGTAAAAAATAAAGTGGTTTTAAAATTGAAAATATTATAAATTGTAAAATTTATACGCTTAAAATTGTGCAAAAATCACAAACAAATAAACTGAAAATGGAGGAAAAATGAGGAAATTAGCATTAGATGATGATATTTTACTGAATATAGAGAAACCTGCCCGCTACATTGGCCATGAAGTCAATTCGGTCATGAAGGACAAAAAAGCGGTAGATATTCGGTTTGCAATGTGTTTTCCGGAGGTATATGAGGTTGGTATGTCCCATCTGGGAATCCAGATTCTGTACGATATGTTCAACCGCCGGGAGGATACCTGGTGCGAGAGAGTCTACTCTCCATGGATTGATCTGGACAAGATCATGCGTGAAAAACATATCCCGCTCTTTGCCCTGGAATCCCAGGACCCGGTAAAGGATTTTGACTTTCTTGGCATCACATTACAGTTTGAGATGTGTTACACCAATGTACTGCAGGTGCTGGATTTATCCGGTATTCCACTTCACAGTGAAGACAGAACTTTAGAAGATCCGTTTGTAATTGGTGGAGGACCGTGCGTGTATAATCCAGAACCACTGGCTGAATTTTTCGATATGTTCTATATCGGAGAGGGCGAAGTGGTTTATGATGAACTTCTGGAAGCATACAAAAAGTGGAAGAGAGCCGGAAAAAGCCGAAAAGAATTTCTGGAAATGGCAGCAGAGATTGAGGGAATTTACGTTCCTTCTTTTTATGATGTCACTTACAAAGAAGACGGCACGATCGAATCTTTCCTGCCAAACAATCCGCATGCAAAGGAAAAAATCAAACGAGTAGTTGCGGCAGATATGAGCCAGACAACCTATCCGTTAAAGCCGGTTGTCCCGTTTATCAAGGTTACACAGGACAGAGCCGTTCTGGAAATCCAGCGTGGCTGTATCCGGGGATGTCGTTTCTGTCAGGCTGGAATGGTTTACCGTCCGACACGTCCGCGTGATATCAACATGCTCAAAGAGACGGCACGTGCAATGCTGAAGAATACGGGACATGAAGAGATCACCTTAAGTTCTTTAAGTTCCAGTGATTACAACGAACTGGAAGAGATCGTCACCTTCCTGATCGATGAGTTCCACACACAGGGAGTCAACATTTCCCTGCCGTCTCTTCGTATTGACGCGTTCTCTCTGGACGTTATGAGCAAGGTGCAGGATGTGCGTAAGAGCAGTCTGACCTTCGCCCCGGAAGCCGGAACACAGAGGATGCGTAATGTAATCAATAAAGGTCTGACGGAAGATGACATTTTAAATGGAGCCGGACAGGCTTTTGAAGGTGGATGGACGAAGGTCAAGCTCTATTTCATGCTTGGACTTCCGACCGAAACCCAGGAAGATATGGAAGGAATTGCTGTTCTTGCAGATAAAGTAGCACGCCGGTATTATGAAATTCCGAAGGATCAGAGAAATGGAAAATGTCAGATCACGGCAAGTAGTTCCTTCTTTGTACCGAAACCATTTTCACCGCTTCAGTGGGCGACCATGCAGCCGATGGAAGAATATATCCGCCGTGCAGGAATTGTACAGGAAGCATTCCGCAACCAGCTGAACCGCAAGAGTCTGCGCTACAACTGGCATACCGCCGAAGTAACCGTTCTGGAAGGCGTCTTTGCCCGCGGTGACCGGAAGGTCGGAAAGGTTCTGGAAGAGGCTTACCGTCTTGGCTGTATTTACGATGCGTGGGATGAGTATTTTGATTATGATAAATGGCTGCAGGCCTTTGAAAATACAGGTGTAGACATGGATTTCTATAATCTCAGAAAGCGTGAATTAGATGAAATCTTCCCATGGGATTTCATCAATTGTGGCGTGACAAAATCTTTCCTTATAAGAGAATGGAAGAATGCAATGGAAGGGAATGTAACCCCGAACTGCCGTGCAAAATGTTCCGGCTGTGGGGCAGCAAGTTACGGAGGAGGTGTCTGCTTTGAAGGCAAGAATTAAATTTCGGAAAAATGGAGTGATGAAGTTCATCGGACACCTGGACATCATGCGGTATTTCCAGAAAGCGATTCGCCGTGCCGAGATTCCGATCGCATTTACCATTGGTTACAGCCCGCATATGATCATGTCTTTCGCTAATCCACTTGGCGTAGGGCTTACCAGTGACGGGGAATATTTTGATATCGAATTGACCGAGTCAATCGCCAGCAAAGAAGCGGTCAGACGGCTGAATGAACAGATGGTAGACGGCATGGAGATCGTCAGCTTTGTGCAGATCCCGGATGATAAGAAAAGCAAAGGAATGTCAATCGTAGCAGGTGCCGACTATTTATCTTCGGTAAAAAATGGCAGCCTGCCGGAAGATCTTGCTGAAAAGCTGGAAGCTTTTTATGCGCAGAATGAAATCTGTGTGGTCAAAAAGACGAAAAAGAGTGAAAAAGAAGTGGACATTCGTCCGATGATCTACAAGCTGGAATGCCGGGACGGAAAGATTTATATGCGTGTGGCAGCAGGAAGTGTCCAGAACTTAAAGCCGGAGCTGGTCACAGAAGCGTTTGTCCGCTATCTTGGTATGGATGCGGAGGAAGTGACCTTTACCCACCACAGACTGGAAACTTTTGCGAAATCCGAAAACACGGAGGGCCAGATGATTCTGGTTCCACTGGATGCGCTTGGAACGGAGATTGTATAGATGGAACGAAAAGTACTCCTTACGGAATGCATGAACCGCCGGGTGCTTGCACTTTTAGAGGATGAGAAAGTAACGGAATTTCACTTTGGCAGTAGCGGAGAAAAAAAGAGCTGCTGCCTGGGTGAAATTTATGTCGGAAGAGTACGGAAAATCCTTCCGAATATCGGTGGCGCATTTGTTGAAATTGCCAACGGTGAGCAATGCTATTTTGCGCTGGATGGAAAATATACCCCGGTTTTCACCAATAAGATCGGAAAGAAGCCACTTGTGATCGGTGATGAGCTTCTGGTTCAGGTGGAGAAAGAAGCAGTGAAAACCAAGCAGCCTGTCGTGACCGGGAACTTAAATTTCACCGGGCAGTATGTAGTACTGACTTCCGGCAATCGTACCATTGGTGTATCCGGTAAAATTCACGGTGCCCGGAAAGAAGAACTGCAAAAGCTGGGACAGGACTATATAGGCTGTGATTTCGGATTGATTTTCCGGACAAATTGTGTGGAAACAGAAGAAACACAGATCCGTGCCGAAATTGACAAACTGGCAGAGAACTATCACAGAATCGTAGAATATGGCAAGATGCGGACCTGCTTCAGCTGTCTGCAGAGTGCACCGGATCCGTGCGTACAGGCACTCCGGGATATTTACAAAAAAGACTTGACGGAAATTATTGTAGAGGAAACGGTAGAAGATGGAGTTTTGTATAAAGAAGTTCAGACTTATCTGGAAACGGAAATGCCAGATGAACTTCCGATTCTCCGTGCGTATACGGATCCGTCTTATCCACTTGTAAAATGCTATAACCTGGAAGGGGCGATCCGAGAAGCCAGACAAGAACGGGTATGGATGAAATCCGGGGCTTATCTGGTGATCCAGCCAACCGAGGCGCTGACTGTAATCGATGTCAATTCCGGAAAATGTCTGAAAAAGAATTCTCATTTTCCGGAGATCAACCGGGAGGCAGCAAGGGAAGCAGTCCGCCAGATCCGACTCCGCAATATTTCCGGTATCATTATTATTGATTTTATCAACATGAAATCAGCAGAAGAGAAGAAAGAACTTCTTGCGTATCTGCAGCTGGAATTAAAGAAGGACCCAAATCCGGGAAATGTGATTGGAATGACGAAACTGCAGCTGGTGGAAATTACACGAAAGAAAATCCGAAAAACACTGGAGGAAAGTTTACATGGGTAAAAAAGAAGTCAAAACAAATGCAATGCGAATTTTAGACAGAAAGAAAATTTCTTACGAATATCAGACCTATGAATGCGATGAATTCACGGATGGAATTGAAACTGCCGATAAGCTGAATCTGCCTCACGAACAGGTTTACAAGACGATTGTCACAACTGGGAAAAGTGGCGAACATTATGTTTTCGTTCTTCCGATCGAAGCAGAAATTGATTTTAAGAAGGCTGCAAAAGCGGTTGGTGAAAAATCTATTGAAATGCTTCATTTAAAGGAGTTAACACCGCTTACCGGCTATGTGCGTGGTGGATGCACTTCGATCGGAATGAAAAAGCATTTTCCGACGGTCATTGATGCAAGTGCACAGCAGTTTGAGAAAGTCTATGTAAGTGCCGGAAGAATCGGTGCACAACTGACACTTGCACCGGAGGATTTGAGAAAAGCAGCGGATGCTACGTTTGCAGATGTAATTCATGCATAGAAAGTTTTCAAAAAAAGAAATTCTATTAGACAAAATGCAAGATTTTCAACAGATTCCAAAAGAAAATCTTGCATTTTTCACGTCAGCGTAATAAAGTAATAACTACATAAGTGTAGAAACATCTGCCCGGTGTTTCTACAGAAAATGCAGGTTTGCCATGTGCAGATCAGAATATATGAATTGAGAGATGGAGGAATACCAACAGATGATTAAGGTAGTGAAATTCGGCGGAAGCTCTCTTGCCGATGCAGTACAGATTAAAAAGGCAGGAAAGATCGTTCTTTCAGAGGAATCAAGACGTTACGTTGTACCGTCTGCTCCGGGAAAGCGTTTTTCCGACGACACCAAGGTAACAGATATGCTGTATCGTTGTTACGGCGCAGCTGTAAAAGAGAAGAAATTTACAGAATTACTCGCTGACATTCAGAAGAGATATCAGGAAATCATTGAAGGGCTTGGGATCACTCTTTCTCTTGACGAAGAATTTGCCACCATCCGTGATAATTTTGCAAAGAAGATCGGAAGAGATTATGCTGCTTCCCGTGGAGAATATTTAAACGGACGTGTAATCGCAGCTTATCTTGGATATGAGTTTATCGATGCGGCAGAAGTGATCAAGTTCGATGAAAATGGGAACTTCCTTTCAGAAGAAACTAACCAGGTACTTGCAGCCAGACTTTCAAAAGTAGAACGTGCCGTGATTCCTGGATTCTACGGAGCACGTCCGGACGGAACGATCCAGACATTTTCCCGCGGCGGATCTGATGTAACAGGATCGATCGTTGCAAGAGCCACACATGCTGATATGTATGAGAACTGGACAGACGTATCCGGATTCCTCATTGCAGATCCCCGTATCATCAAGAATCCAAAAGGAATCGAAGCAATTACTTACAAAGAGTTGCGTGAACTTTCTTATATGGGTGCCAGCGTATTGCATGAAGATGCAATCTTCCCGGTTCGTAAAGAAGGGATTCCAATCAACATCCGTAACACAAACGCACCGGAAGAAAAGGGTACTCTGATCGTAGAAGGAACCTGCAGAAAGCCGAAGTATACAATTACAGGTATTGCAGGAAAGCGTGGATTTGCTTCTATTACAATTGAAAAAGCAATGATGAACTCAGAAGTCGGATTTGGCCGCAAGGTTCTTGGTGTATTTGAAGATGAAGGGATTTCTTTTGAACATATGCCGTCAGGAATTGATACTATGACTATCTTCGTTCATCAGGATGAATTTGAAGAACATGAGCAGAAAGTGCTTGCGGGCATCCACCGTGCCGTGAATCCGGATGACATCGAACTGGAATCCGATCTTGCACTGATCGCTGTTGTTGGACGTGGAATGCGCCAGACACGCGGTACAGCCGGAAGAATTTTCTCCGCACTGGCACATGCACATGTCAATGTAAAAATGATCGATCAGGGATCCAGCGAGTTAAATATTATCATCGGTGTGAGAGAGCACGACTTTGAAGCAGCAATCAAAGCAATTTATGATATTTTTGTTAACACTCAGCTGTAAATCTTCAATTCGATCCTTAAATATGGTATAGTACAGGTGTTGGGGAAAACTCCCCTGTACAGAATATTCATACAAGAGAGGATACGAAAATGAATATATTATTTTTCCTGAAGCCAAAAGCAGAAGTGGCATTTGTATATGACTACCACACGCTCAGACAGGCAATGGAAATCATGGAGTACCACAAATACTCATCCATTCCGATGATCAACCGGGAAGGTAAATACGTCGGTACAATCACCGAAGGAGACCTGCTCTGGGGACTTAAGAAGCTGAACATCCTGAATCTGAAAGGAGCAGAAGACATTGCAATCACGAAGATTGCAAGAAGAGCAGATTACCGGCCGGTAAGCGCTGATTCCAATATGGAAGATCTGATGGAAAAAGCGATGGATCAGAACTTTGTTCCGGTCATAGATGACCAGGAGAATTTCATAGGAATTATCACCCGGCAATCGATAATGGCATATTTCCTTGAAACCCTTGATTCATAAGGGTTTCAAGGAAATATTTTTCCGAACAAACTTGATTACTCTTGATTACTCGATAGTTTTTCAACATCGATGTTGTCATTATTATTGATGGTCCGCTGATTTATTTTTGAAACCATTTCCAGCTTATAGTTTTTAGTAGAAACATCGTATGTGTAGAAGGTTTCATTTACCAGTTCGGTATTTCCTATCAGTGCACAGCACATAGCTCTTGGGGCGCCAGAGGCAATCAATTCGGAATTTAAGGTTCTTCTCGCGGTGTGTATGCTTTTTTGGTTTGTGAATCCGTCACCAGATGTGCGTGCGATCATATAGCTCGAAATATTCGTTTTATGAATTCTGCCGTTGGGTCCAGAAAATACAAATTCAGTTAGATAACCATATTTTGATTCTACCTCTCTGACATTTTTTAGAAGCGCGGCGATCTCAGCTGTAAGCGGGAAGACACGTGTTTTTCCGCTTTTAGGAGTTGAGACGAAAAAAGTTTTTTTCAATGCATTATATTTTTCACTGTGCTGGATGATGATGCACTGTCTGGTTTCATCTATGTCCTCCCACATCAATCCCGAAAGTTCACCTACACGCATTCCTGTATAAAGTGCGAGTTCGATTGCATATGGTCGAACATCATCAGGATGTTTTTTTAGCTTTTCTTTTAAAGAATTCATCAGTCTGTTTTTTTCAATTTGAGAGAACGTTCGTTCTTCAGCAGTTTTGATAATCGGCTGTCTGCATTTGCTTTTCAAGAGAGGATAATCAATTTTTGAACATGGGTTGTTTTCGATTATCCCGTCTCTAATGGATTTATCGAACGTCCCTCTGAAGTAGCCAAGTAGCTCTTTTAACGTTTGATACAGCACGCTATTTTCTTCAAGTATCTTGTTGAAATATAATTCGAGATATTCTTCATCGATGGTTCTTATATCCCTATTTTCGATATCATGCCCTTTCAAAAATCGCGCATAATCAGTTTTATATCTGTATAAAGTGTTATCACTAACACCTTTTAGTTTTTGCCGTTCGGCCCAAATCTTAAATCTTTCTTTGAAAGATAGTTTTGAATGTTTCATCCAATAATCTATTACTGTCTTTTCAAGATCATCCCTCGCTTTCTTTTTAATTTGTCTTCTTTTTCCTTTTTCCCCTGGAAGATATGTACGGTAATATCCATCCTGGCTATGGGTGATGGCATATGGATGCATCGCTAAATATTCATTTGTTTTCATTGATTCGATTTTATTTACCGCATCTACTATATTCATAATAGCATATTTAATAGTATCATCATATCTTTCAATGTTGTTCATTCTATATACCTCCTCCTTTCTTATTTTTCTTTTCGCAGACATTTACGTGTCACTTGAAGAAAATGCAAGTCCTCATCTTGATACCACAGTACGCTAGTATCGCCTAAATTATGTCGGGCTCAATCGGCGCCGGCCTTTTTGGAAAAAGGAAAGTTCCCTCTAGGATCGGGAACTGAGCCTATCCGAGGCATTGGCATTCTATGCCGCTCCTGCGCTTGACCATCAAGGGTGCCTGCGCATCTTTCTGCAACTTTTTCCTCCGCATGCTCCGTAAAAACTGGCAGAAAGACTTCGCCCTTGATTCGCGCCCTCGCTCCACTACGTTGCATTCATGCCCGGTATAGGCACAGCAGAACAGACAAGCTGTTCAGCCTAAATCATTTAAAAATAGGAGGAAAACAAGATGGGAAGAACGAAGAAAAACGTAGAGGTCGAGGCTCAGGTGATCGCAAGGGGAAATGTCGTTCCGATGATGACTGAAACGGAGAGTGCGGAGACAGTCCAGTATGTCTCCGACGAGGATGCTGCAAGGGAGGATAGGCTGGTTTCAGAGATCCGGATGATTACGGAACAGACGAAACAGGTCGTCCTGTTCAACTCAATCGAGATCGGTAGGCGTCTGACCGAGGCAAAAGCTATGGTGAAGCACGGCACGTGGGGAACGTGGCTTAAGGAAAGGGTCGATTACAGCCAGCGAACGGCGAACAACTTCATGAAGATCTATCAGGAGTACGGTCGGAACGGGTTGGCAGAGAAATCGCAAGCGCTTGCGAATTTGAGCTACACGCAGGCTTTGGCTTTGATTGACCTTCCGGAAGAAGAGCGCGCGAGATTTGCAGAGGAACGTAAAGCTGGAGAGATGGCGCTTCGTAAGCTCCAGGAGGAGGTGAGACAGGAGAAGGAAAAGGTCACAGCCGTTAAAGAGCTTGCAAACAGGAACGCAGCCGAGGCGGAAGCCAAGTTCGCTGACGAGCTGAAACAAAAGGATACTCAAATGGCGAAATTGACTGCCGAGAAAGCCAAGGTTGCTGCTCAGATCGAGGTATTGGAGAAACGGGCGGCTGAGGCCGAGAAATCCAACCAGAAGCGGCAGAAAGAGGCAAGGCCCTCATTCGAGTTCTTGTCTTCAAGCAGGTCGAAGCGGATTGCGAATTCCGTGATCAGGTTCATACCGTCCCTCTTGAAGGGATCGGTCGCCGTGAAGGTGGCGGTGTCGAATACATCGATCTTGCCGGTCTGATAATAGGTTATAAGTTTCATAGGTCACTTTCCTTTCTTCGATAGCGTAAATCAATTATAAATCAGCGAGCGTGGCGAGCGGATCATAGGCGCGCGTGCGCGCCGCACAAAAAGCGGCCTGCCATCCGAATGGAACGACAGACCGCATGTCTGATTGCACTAAATCGATGACAACCTAATGCTCAAGATTGTCCTTAGCGGGCGCGGCCTGGGTTTGACCGTCCAGCTTTTCGGACGCGCCGCGGGCGGATGCGGCCTTTGCGCCGAGACTCTTGCCCTGCTCGCGCTCGGCATCCTTGCGCTCGAAGAAAGCCTCGCGGGCGGCCTTGTTCGCCTTGGACGCGGCGAAGGGGTTTACCTGAATGGTATGGGCTTCCTTAGATTCGTGGTTGTAGAAATTGACCTCGATCTTACCGTCCTTGAGCTGAGTGCTCGGAAGTCCGACATTGATCTGCTCACCGTTAGCTTTCTGCTCAGCAGCCTTGAAATACTGCTTCTCGGTGAGGAACACGGTCATATGGCCGGAGATGCCGTTCTGATCGCCGAGATCGATGCCGTTTGCGACAGAGCCCGGCATGAAGCGGCAATCTGCCAGATACATCTGACGGTCGTCCTTCTCGATGACCTTGAGTTTGACCTGGTTGTTGAAGAACTTGAAGTTCGTCCAGGTCGCCTCTTCCTTGACATTGGTGTTCTTATTCTCGTTGGACATAGCAAGACTCCTTTCATTAGTCATGTCCTTGATTACATCATCGGGAAACATCAGTTCATGGATCGGGACTCCAAGCTGGTCCTCGATGTCATGCCAGATGTCTTCCCGAAATGTCCCGATAGGGTAGCCGTAGAATTCCGAATCGATACATTCATTATCGTCTATGCAGACATCTCCGAGTTCATTCCAAATCCTTTTTGCGGCGATTTCCTTCGTATCCGGTCCGTTCGCATCCGTAATGACGTAGCAGTTGTTGAAATTGACGATTTCGCCTTCAGCGAGGTCTTCAGCTGCGCAGGCATACGGGCCGAACCCTTCTCGAAATCCGCCGTTGCACTGGTCGACGAGACGTGAGGCGTATTCGATATTACCGTGTGCCGCCTGGTAGAAATCGCGCCAGCAAAGTGTTTCATATTCATCATGCGTATATTCGACGCGCAGGTAATCTGGATCGATTGCTCCGCTGTGGAGCTGGGATGCATAGCTAATCGCTGTGCGGAGCGAATCGAATTCGACATCGTCATGGAAACAGGCTCCATCGCCGTAACTGTAGACGATGAAAGGATGATCCCTATGGCTTGGTTGGCTCTGGATGACCATTGCGACGCCATTGGGAAGTTCAAAGCCGTAATAGTCGGTTGCCGTTTGATTCGGGTCCATCTCACCGGTATCGATGACATGCTCGAAATTCATCCACCTGGGTAGATCATGACCGTATTCATCATGCTTGCCATCATAAGCGTTCGATACCATATATGTATTATGGTACAAGTGTACTACGCCCTTACTGTGCGAAAATGAGCAGCGTTCTCGCTCGACCGCCCGTATTCATCGAAGAGCAGGTGACGAGTGTGATTGCGCGGGTTGCGTTTGCAATCGTGGCGTCGCAGTCATCGCTGACGGCGGTCGCGTCTTTTTTCATATCCGAAAGCCACGACCGTACTTCCTCTGCGGAAGTGAAATCGAACGTCTGGATTGGCTGGTATTTCTTATCGACAGACATCGCCATGACAGGTTTGAGAACCTGCCGTCCTTTATCGGGGGTGAACCAATACATCTCGCCGATCTTGTCGAATTCCGCTTGCCTGTAGGTCGCGAAAATAGGGGAGAAGATCTGACCGGTAAACCCCATGTGGTGTCCGTATACGAGTGCGTGCGCACCTTCTGCTGTGCTTCTTGCATCCAGGTATGGGCAACCCGCGAACGACGGGTTGCGGTCGAAATCGTGGCTCAAATAGAAGTCCGCGGGGTCTCCCTTGCGCGTGTTTACGACGGGAAGGTCGATAGCTGTTCCCTCGACCCTGAGCCATGCCGCGATATCCTGGTTACGGCCGCGGAGCATGGACCAGTCGATTCCGTCTGCGGTCTGGGTCTCGGCATCCTTGGCGAGGTTATCGTATTCCCAGCCCTCTTTAACCGTCTCTCCTCCCAGCAGGAGGGCTGCGGCCGCGGATAGGATGCAGATGCCGAGCAGTAGCCGACAAGCGGCCTATCGGCCATAGCGGACAACTTGGCGTATAGGTCGAGCTCAACGGAGATTGCCGTCTCACCGTAGGCGATGGCCTGGAACATGCGGTACCGCTTCAGCCCCAGGTCCTCCTCGACAGTCGCGCCGTCGGCCTCGATCTTGTCATAGGCAGCCTTGATCGAGGGCATATCCTGATCCTCGTTATGGCTGATGTCGTTCTGCAGAAGATCTACGAGACCCTGCATGCTCATCGAATCGCCTCCATGGCGATAGAGCAGGCAGACACACGCATCGAGAAGCATGGCGCGAGCCGTCGCGAAAAGGTCCCCGCTTTTCTTGATGACATCTGCATCCAAGCCATGTGAGATGCACCCCGCCAGCACCAAGGCGTCCTCCTGGCAGGAAATGAACGAAAACGGGTTATAGTTCATAGTCAAACCAACCGTAGTTTCCTCGCTCTTAACGGTTTCAGACTTTTCTACCATAGTGAAATTCCTTTCTATCGGTCTCCGGTTTCAGCTTGGACATCACTGAAGTACTTTCCGTATGACCACGAGGCCGTCGCGCGGTCATAGTCTGTAGCCACGCAAAACGGCTGCGCGTTGCCCGGCTGGAAGAGGAGTGCCGTGCCGTCTTGGAACTGCTCGAGGACGATGTTGCCCTTTGTATCGATAGCGCCTCGGGCATTCATCATTTTTTTCTGCTGGTAATTGCTGCTCATATGATTTCTCCTTTCTTTGGTAGGGTCTTGAGAAATCTTTTGTAAGATTCTACCACTTCACATCTTGCACGGTCGGTGGAACGTGGCAATTTTCCGTTCCCCCATGTTTTCAGATCGTCTAAGCTGTCGCGATCGCTGATGTGCAATGGGTTTCGTAATACTCGTTGGCCCGTTCCGTTGCCTTGCTCCACTCCTCCTTGAGGCGGCTTGCGTTCTCCACGTCAGACGTCATGCAGGCATGTCCCCAGAGTGACCGTGCCTTCGAAACGGCTGCCTCAAGGTCCCTGAAGGTCGGATCGGTCGCGGCAAGTGTCAGCCGATCGTTCTTTGCCTCCGTTGCGGCCCTGAGATCCGAATCTTGACCACTTGTAGCCTTGGTGGCTGTCGTTGTTCGAATTACAGGTTTCTTGGCGAAATACGCGAAACCATCGCTTTTGACGAACCAATCTGACAGTTGCTTCGCAAACCTCGGTGAAGGGTTGTTCTGCCGATAGGCTTCCGCATAGTCGATATAGGCCTTCTCGATGGTGGCGGGAGAGTATCCTTCCCCGAGTCTCTTGGCATACTGTTTTGCTGCCTCGTTCCGAACGGCTCCCCTTACCGTCTTGATGGACAAGGAACAGAGACGGTTGAAAGCCTCGAATTCAGAATTTGAAAGGGTATATCCATCAGCGACCGTAGGGAGCGGATCATAGGTGCCATCAGGCACCGCATCTAACGCGTTCCGTCCAGTCGCACCGCGATCCGACTCGCCGTCATCTCGTTGAGTCGGATCAGTCATTCCCTCGGTGACTTTCCAGTCGCTTGGACCTTCATCATCGGAAGGATGGGCGGCGGATCTATCTATTGATACTTTTGGATTGATATTAGTATCTATATATAGCTTGTCGCCAGATTGAAGACAACCCTCGTCTTCAGATTGGAGACATGGCTTCAGATTGGAGCCCCTGTTTTGAGCCTTGGCTTCAGATTGACGACAAGGCTCGTTACCTGCTGATTGCTGAAGACACTCAGACTCAGAATCCCTCTTATGACTCACCATGTCCTCGTTATGGAGATTCGCCACCAAGCTGCTCTTGATTTCATTGCGTCGGTTTGCAATCTCGTCGATTTCCGTCTTGATGGCGATCGGGTTCTGCGGCAGCGTGTAGACAGTCCTTAACCCCGCAGAGGTCGCCGTGGTCTCAATCGAGATGAAGCCCCATGAGACCAGTTCCTTGCGGATCTTGTAGAAACGGTTCTTGCTGATATCAAGCTCTTCGAGAATGCGGGAAGTTGATGGGAAAGCCGTGTCCCCCGCGCCGGCAAATGAGCTCAGGTATCCGTAGAGTGCCTTCGCTTCGATGGATAGGCCCTTTGATCTCATCACGAGCTGCGGCGAGAGCCCATATCCGTGGGAGAGCAGCGCATCGAGCTGCAAAAGGTTGCGCTCGTCGATTTCAGTTGCGTTTCCCTGCATTTCCATCATTCCTTTCCTTTTTGAAATTCATCGCTTTGTTGTTATTGTTGATCAGGCGGCTGATCAAAATCTCCTCGGCTTCTGCAGTCGGCACCGGTTTGTCAGGGAAAGAGTACTTTGCGACCCCGCCGCCGGACGTGATCTTGTTCTCGACCACGATGAGTCCAAACGCTTCGAGCTCGTTTCGATATCGATAGAATCGCGTCTTGCCGATGCCGAGCTGCCTGATCATCTGATAGGTCGAAGGCGGTACACCATCATCGAATGAGCAGAGGTATGCGTATAGCATACGTGCCTCGATTGACAGCCTGTTGTCGTGAAGCACGTATGCTATCTGCGGATTCATCATTTTGTGTGGCATATGTAGAACCTCCTTTTAGGTCTTTCGAACTTTCGGAAAGGAAGTTTGGTCCTATCGAGTGTGGTACTCGAATCAACAGAGCCGCCTTTGAACCTCGTTGAGAGTTCTCAAAGAAGCTCGCTTTCCGAAAAAGTCCGTCCGTTCGCCAAAACTTTGGGACTTTTTCAGCTTACCGGGGCCGCAAGGCCCCTTTCGTTTTTCATAGTATCACACTGATTTCGGGTTCGTTGGGTAGTTGAGTATCATCAGGCTCTAGTATTTGCAGTAGATACGGTGCTTTCCTCCTTTTTTGATTACTTTTTTGATTACTTTTGATTACCCAGCCCTTTGAACCCTTGATTTACGGGCTTTGTAGAGCAAGCATCGGGATCATCACAAGAAAAGACATTATCGGATATTGTTATGAAAAAATTAAAAAAATCGCAAATTAGGGGTTGACTTTGTGCGGTATGCCACTGTATAATACAGAGGTATGCCGCACAACGAGGTTATAAGTCCTGATTTGATCAGACACCGTAGTTGGCGAGTAATGATAATAGGAGGTGCCATATGTACGCAATTATAGCAACAGGTGGTAAACAGTACAAAGTAGCCGAAGGCGATATCATTAAAGTAGAAAAGCTTGGTGTGGAAGCCGGACAGTCTTATACTTTTGACCAGGTTCTCGCAGTAAGTGGTGACGAGCTTAAAGTTGGAACACCAGTAGTAGAAGGTGCAACAGTTGAAGCATCTGTAATTGGTGACGGAAAAGCTAAAAAAGTTATCGTTTACAAGTATAAGAGAAAAACAGGTTACCACAAGAAAAACGGACACAGACAGCAGTATACAGCAGTTAAGATCGAAAAGATCAACGCGTAAGAAGCTGGTGGTTATATGATACGAGTAACCATTTATAAAAATGAAAAACATCAATGTGTAGGTTTCAAAGCACATGGTCATGCAGGATTCAGTGAAGAAGGACAGGATATTGTCTGCGCAGCTGTTTCCGTACTTACGATCAATACTTTGAATGCCATTGAGAAATTTGCGGATGACCGTACAAGCCTTGTATCCGATGAATCCAAAGGACTCATTGACTATCGACTTAAAGGTAATCCGACTCGCGAGGCAAAGCTTTTGCTTGACGCGATGGTTCTTGGTCTGGAAGAGATTGCAGAAGATGAGAACTACAGAGAATATATGGATTTGACATACGAGGAGGTGTAACAACCATGATGAAATTAAACCTTCAGTTTTTCGCTCATAAAAAAGGAGTTGGTTCTACAAAGAACGGTCGTGACTCTGAATCTAAGAGACTTGGAGCAAAAAGAGCAGACGGACAGTTTGTAAAAGCTGGTAACATCCTTTACAGACAGCGCGGAACAAAGATTCATCCAGGAATCAATGTAGGTCGCGGTGGTGACGATACATTATTTGCACTGGTTGACGGTGTTGTTCGTTTTGAAAGAAAAGGAAGAGATAAGAAACAGGTTTCTATCTATCCAGTAGCTGAATAAGCAGATTTAACAGAGGCTTCAAACTTTTTGGGTTTGAAGCCTTGTTTTTAGTCATAAATAAGGAGGACATATTATGTTTGCAGACAGAGCAAAAATATATATCCGATCCGGAAAGGGCGGCGACGGTCACGTCAGCTTTCGCAGGGAATTATATGTTCCGAATGGCGGTCCGGACGGAGGCGACGGCGGTCGCGGCGGTGATGTAATCTTTGAAGTGGACAAAGGTCTTAACACACTGGTAGATTTCCGTCACAAAACGAAATATAAAGCACAGGACGGAGAGGAAGGCGGCAAAAAGCGCTGCCATGGTAAGGATGCAAAGGATCTGATCCTGAAAGTTCCTGAAGGGACAGTTATCCGTGAAGCAGAGACCAATAAAGTCATTGCCGATATGTCGGGCGAGAACCAGCGCCAGATTATCTTAAAAGGTGGTAAGGGCGGTCTTGGAAATATGCATTTTGCAACCTCTACCATGCAGGTTCCGAAGTATGCACAGCCGGGAAAGCCTGCACAGGAACTCTGGGTGAATCTGGAACTTAAGGTGATCGCAGACGTTGGGCTTGTCGGTTTCCCGAATGTTGGTAAATCCACATTCCTTTCCCGTGTAACCAATGCGCAGCCAAAGATTGCAAATTATCATTTCACAACACTCAGCCCGAACCTTGGAGTTGTAGATCTGGAAGGTGCAAAGGGATTTGTTATTGCAGATATTCCGGGACTGATTGAAGGAGCATCAGAAGGTGTCGGACTTGGACATGAATTTTTGCGTCATGTTGAACGTACCAAGATGATGATCCATGTTGTGGATGCGGCAGGTATCGAAGGACGTGATCCGGTTGAAGACATTTACAAGATCAACGCTGAACTGGAAGCCTATAACAAAGAAATTTCCATGCGTCCACAGGTCATTGCAGCGAATAAGGTTGACCTGATCTATTCCGAAGATGAAGATCCGATCCAGAGACTGAGAGATGAGTTCGAGCCAAAAGGAATCAAGGTATTCCCGATTTCCGGTGTGACCGGAGAAGGGCTTTCTGATCTTCTTTACTATGTAAATAATGAACTTCAGAAGTTGGATGACAAGCCGATCGTATTTGAACAGGAATATTTCCCGGAAGAAGAGATCATCCACATGGATCTTCCATATACCGTGGAAAAAGAAGACGATGTATTTGTAGTAGAGGGACCAAAGATCGAAAAGATGCTTGGTTACACCAATCTGGATTCCGAGAAGGGATTTGCTTTCTTCCAGAAATTCCTGAAAGAAACCGGTATCCTTGAGCAGCTTGAAAATGCAGGTGTTCAGGAAGGTGATACTATCCGTATGTACGGTCTTCAGTTTGAATATTACCGTTAGAAAAGAACATAATTTCAGAAAGGAGAAGTTTTATGACTTCCAAACAGAGAGCTTATTTAAAGAGCCTTGCGATGACAATGGATCCGATCCTTCAGATCGGTAAATCCAGCGTAACACCGGAACTTACCGCAGCTGTTGCAGAAGCGCTTGAAGCAAGAGAACTGATCAAGCTTCACGTTCTTCAGAACTGTGGAGATGATCTGCGTGGAATGGCAGAGATCCTTGCAGAGCGTACACGTTCCCAGGTGGTACAGGTTATCGGAAGAAAAATCGTTCTTTATAAAGAGGGAAAAGACGACAAGAAGAAAATCGTTCTTCCTTAATGAGTGGAGTATAGATTATGAGAATCGGTATTATGGGCGGAACATTTGATCCCATCCACAACGGGCATCTGATGCTTGGTGAATATGCATACCAGCAGTTCCATCTGGATGAAGTGTGGTATATGCCAAACGGCAATCCGCCCCATAAATCAAATCCGGAAATACGAAAAGATTTACAGGACCGTGCCGAAATGACACGCCTTGCAATTGAAGAAATCCCGTATTTCCGGCTTTGTACCTATGAAATGGATCGAAAGGAAACTTCGTACTCCTATCAGACAATGGAGTATTTTAAAGAGACTTATCCGCAGGATGAATTTTATTTCATCATCGGTGCGGATTCTCTTTTCAATCTGGAAACCTGGAAATGTCCGGAAAGACTTCTGAAAACAGCGGTCATCCTGGCAGCATATCGGGATGATGCAGGAGCGCCGAAAGAAATGCGCCGTCAGATCACATATTTGAAAGAAAAGTATGCATGTGATATCCGGCTTCTCCGTACCCCTGTGATGCCGGTTTCTTCCAGTGAGATCCGGCAGATGATCCGAGGAGGAGAGACAGAAGATCTTCCGATTCCGAAAAAGGTTGCAGATTATATAGATTTGAACAGATTATATCAGGTGAGTGAACATGACGGAAACAATACTTAAGATGCAGAAAAAAGTAAAACGGTACCTGGATAAAGACCGTTATGATCATACGATCGGTGTGATGCATACGGCAGGCTGCCTTGCCATGCGTTATGGTGCCAATCTGGAGCAGGCTTTGACGGCAGGACTTTTACATGACTGTGCAAAATGTGTGCCGGCAGATGAAAAGATTAAGCTCTGCGAGAAAAATCATATCGAAATTTCCGATGCAGAGTACAAAAATCCGGGACTTCTGCACGCAAAGCTGGGCGCATTTTTTGCCCGGAAAAAATATGGAATAGAAAATGAAGAGATTCTACGATCGATCGAGTCTCATACAACCGGTCGTCCGAATATGTCTCTGCTTGATAAGATCATTTATATCGCAGATTATATTGAGCCTGGAAGAGATGTTGCACCAAATCTTCCGGAAGTACGTGCGTTTGCATTTGTAGATATCGATGCATGTCTTTACCGTATTCTGGAAGATACACTTGCATATCTTGCCGAAAAAGGTGCAACGTTAGATCCTGCGACAGAAGAGACATTTTTATATTATAAGAACCTGAAAAACAGTGATTCCGAAAAGGAGGGAAAAAACTGATGCAGACAATCGAGCAGTCAAGAGAGATGGCAAAACTTGCCTGCGAAGCACTCGCTGACAAAAAAGGCGAAGATATCCGTGTAATTGACATTGCAGGAATCTCTGTGCTTGCAGATTATTTTATCATTGCAAACGGAACCAACGAAAGCCAGGTAAGAGCACTGGTTGACAATGTAGAAGAGACACTCGGAAAAGCAGGATATGAAGTCAAACAGCGTGAAGGCTATGGACTCGGAAGCTGGGTGCTTCTTGACTTTGGCGACATTATCGTTCATGTATTTGACAGAGAGAACCGTCTGTTCTACGATCTGGAAAGAATCTGGAGCGATGGCAAACAGGTGGATCCGGA
>OGCQ01002114.1_pt1 | contig 21364 bp, 17 predicted proteins | sample 1570161 | NCBI WGS metagenome assembly OGCQ01 (sample SAMEA4384402, study PRJEB24528) | human gut metagenome
TTTCCTTCTGGGAGCAGCAGCACAGCTCGGTATTTACGTTGCTTATTTCCTGGCAATCTTCCTAGGCTTCAATGGAGCAGCAGCAGCAGCCATCTCCATCATCGGTGGTGCTGACGGCCCGACCTCCATTTTCCTTGCAGGTAAACTGGGACAGACCGCTCTGATGGGACCCATCGCTGTGGCCGCTTATTCCTATATGTCCCTGGTGCCGATCATCCAGCCGTCTATCATGAAAGCGCTGACCACCAAAAAAGAACGCGCCATCAAGATGAAACAACTTCGTACGGTCACCAAACTGGAGAAGATCATATTCCCGTTATTGGTGACGCTGGTCGTAGGGTTGCTGCTCCCCGATGCGATCCCTTTGCTCGGCATGCTCATGCTCGGAAACCTTATGAAAGAGAGCGGCGTCGTGGATCGCCTGTCTTCGCAGGCGCAGAACGGTCTGATGAATACGATCACGATCTTCCTCGGGATATGCGTTGGATGTAAAGCGTACGGAGAAGTATTCCTCGCGTTCAGTACTTTGAAAATCATTTTGCTGGGACTGTTTGCGTTCTGCATGGGAACTGTCGGCGGTCTGTTGATGGCAAAACTCATGAACAAACTTTCGGGCGGAAAGATCAATCCTTTGATAGGTTCTGCGGGCGTTTCGGCGGTGCCGATGGCGGCGCGTGTCAGCCAAAAGGTCGGCCAGGAGGAAAATCCGGGCAACTTCCTGCTTATGCACGCCATGGGTCCCAATGTGGCCGGCGTTATAGGCTCGGCCGTGGCCGCGGGCGTGTTTATGTCCCTGTTCGGCTGATTGCTTCGGCGGCGCGCGGGCTGAAAAACCCTGGACTGGAATTAATGAGCGGAGCGGCGCGCGGGCTGAAAAAGTTCGGAATGGAATTAATGAGCGGAGCGGCGTGAGGGCTGAAAAAACTTGAACCGGAATTAGCGTGCGGAGCGCCGCGCGGACAAAAGGAAGGCTTTATCCGCGGCGCTTCTGCCGAGGGCGAGGATATAATTTTTAGAAAGGAAATTTAAGAGATATGGCCAAGGTTTTAATTACCGATACTATATTGCGGGACGCGCACCAGTCTCAGGCGGCTACGCGCATGCGCCTGGACGAAATGCTGCCCGCGGCGCCCATGCTGGACAGCGTGGGCTATTATTCGCTGGAATGCTGGGGAGGCGCGACCTTTGACGCCTGCCTGCGCTTTTTGAACGAGGACCCCTGGGAGCGCCTGCGCGCCCTTAAAAGGGCCATGCCCAACACCAAGCTGCAGATGCTTTTCAGAGGTCAGAATATTCTGGGCTACAAGCATTATGCGGACGATGTTGTGGATAACTTTGTAAAAAAATCCATAGAAAACGGTATAGATATTATCAGGATATTTGACGCGCTGAACGACCTGCGCAATTTGGAGCAGGCGGTCAAATCCTGCAAGAAATACGGCGGGATAGCCGAATGCGCCATAAGCTATACCACCAGCCCGGTGCATACGCTGGACTATTTTGTGGAGCTGGCGCGCCAGATGGAGCAGATGGGAGCGGACGTCATCTGCATTAAGGATATGGCCAATCTTTTGCTGCCCTATGAAGCGTATACGCTGGTTAAGCGCATTAAGGAGAAGGTGAGCGTGCCTATACATCTTCATACCCATAATACCACGGGCACAGGGGATATGACTCTGCTTAAGGCCATAGAGGCGGGCGTGGATATTGTGGATACGGCGCTTTCGCCTTTAGGCAACGGCACCAGCCAGCCGGCTACCGAGCCTTTGGTGGCCACCCTTAAGGGTACGGAATATGATACCGGCCTGGATTTGAACCTGCTCAGCGAGATAAGCAAGCATTTCCGCAAGGTGGCCGACCGCTTGGAGAGGGACGGCTGGCTGGATAAGAAGGTGCTGAGGGTGGATACCAACACTCTGCTTTATCAGGTGCCCGGCGGCATGCTTTCCAACCTCATAGGCCAGCTTAAGCAGGCGGGCAAGGAGGATAAGCTGATGGAGGTGCTCGCGGAGGTGCCGCGGGTGCGCGAGGATTTCGGCTATCCGCCTCTGGTTACTCCCACCAGCCAGATTGTGGGCACGCAGGCGGTATTCAACGTTATCGCCGGAGAGCGCTATAAGATGGTAACTAAGGAATCCAAGGCGCTGCTGCGCGGAGAATACGGGCGTCTGCCTGCGCCGGTTAATGAAGAGGTGCGCAAAAAGTGCATAGGGGACGCGCCCGTTATCACTCACCGTCCTGCCGACGATATTCCCCCCGAATATGGGAAATACAAGGCGGAAATTAAGGATATTATGGAGCAGGAGGAGGATGTGCTTTCCTACGCGCTTTTCCCGCAGGTGGCCATGAAATTCTTTGAGAAGCGCCGGGCGGATAAATATGGGCTTAATCAGGAGCTTATGGACCAGAAGGAAAACATTCATCCGGTATAATTTTTTAGAGAGCATTGCCGGCTTTGGCCGGCGGGGATAAGGGCGCGGCCCGTCTTTAAGACGAGCCGCGCCTTTATCTTTAGAAACGAGGGAGCGGCTTAAAGGGGGGGCGGCTCCTGGGCCGGCGCCTTTGGCGCCGGCCGGGGCCGGGCCGCGGCCCGGCCCAGCGGCCCGGAACGGGCCGCCAGGAGCCGCCCCCCTTTAAGCCGCTCCCTCGTTTCTAATTCCGCTTTTGGATTAGCGCTGCGCTCCCTTATCTCCGCCGCCGAAAAGCGTTTCGGGATTTAAATAGCACAGTTATTTTTAAACGCGGCGGGTTAGCTTTGTGCTTTTAATGGTTAATATTTTATTCTTGTTTGGGCGCGCCGGATGAATTATAATAACAGCGTTTAAAACCGGCGCGAGGCACGGAAAAATAAGGACAGGGGATTACGCAGTATGACTAATTATAATTTGACGTTAATGCTTAGATATACCGACGGGCGGATAAGCGGTCTGCCCTTCAGCGCCGGCCCGGGCCGGCATAAATTGACGGACGGCCGGCTGGAGGCGGAGATTAACGCCTTTGAGCAGGACGGAGTATGCCAGTACGAAATGACGCTGGCCGCGGTTTGCGAATGCGAGCTTAAGTATCTGGATATACTGGTGCATTCGGGCGCGCTTGCGCCTGAAGCCAAGGCGTATAACGCGGGCTTTACCACCAACTGCGCGGCCTGTATCAGCAGATATTCGGATATTTACGGGCTTATTTCAGCCGGGCCTTTAATAATACAGGGCTCAAGCCTGCTGGGCGCGGCGCTGGTGAGCGCGGACAGGTTTTATTCCTATTTTAAGTTAATGCCCAATGAATTAATTATCCGGCACAGTATGGAGGACAAGCGGATATATAAGGATAAGGAATATAAGCTGGAGCGCTTTATATTGAGCGAGCCTGCTTCGGCCGAGGAGTTTTTAAAGAGCTATAATGAGATAGTAAGCTCATATTACGGCATAACGCCGGAATTTCTGCAAAACGGCTTTGAACCGGCGCCTACGGGCTACTGCTCCTGGTCCTGCTATTATACGCTGGTTAATGAGGAAAAGCTGTTCCGGGCGGAGCGCGAGGTGAAAAAGGAGTACGGCCAATATGCGCCTAATCTGCTCCAAATTGACGACGGCTGGCAGGTAAAGCATAATTTCTCGGGCTATTGGACGGTTGACCGGGAAAAATTTCCCGGCGGGCTTAAGCCGCTGAGCGAGAAATGCGCTCAGGACGGCATGCGCTTCGGCTTATGGCTTGCGCCTCTGCTTGCGGCGGACTGCACGGGCTTTTTTAAGGAGCATCCCGAGTGGAAGAAGCTTACCCGCAGCGGACAAAACTCCTATCTTTGCGGCGAAGAGAAGGTATACGCGCTTAATTTGGACGACCAGGAGGTGCTGGAATATATAAGCGGGGTATTCAGGCGGGCGCGCGAGGAATACGGCGCCAGCTATTTTAAGCTGGATTTTATGGTGTTTGCCATTCATTCCCTCTTTGACCGGGAGGATGTGGTTATATATGACTCGGACTATTCAATAGCCGTTTACCGCAGGGCGCTTAGGACCATAAGGGAGGCCGTGGGGCCCGAGAGCTTCTTATTGGCATGCGGAGCGCCTCTGCTGGCGGGCGCGGGCATATTTAACGGAATCCGCATAACTCCCGATATAACCTGGGGCAAGAATAAGGCGCATCCCAGCCAATGGGAACTGATACGCATGTGCTCGGTGAGCTGCGCGATGCGCTGGTTTTATCATAACCAGATTTTTATTAACGACCCCGACGGCCTGGTTGTAAGGGATTTTGACTATGACGACAACTTTGACGTTACATATAACGAGGCGCGCTTCTGGGCTACAGCCGTGGCTTTAAGCGGCGGCTCCTCCTTAATAAACGAGCAGGTTGAAAAGCTGGGGCCGGCGCGGCGCGCGCTTTATGCGGAAATTCTGCCCCCCCTTGGCAAAGCGGCGCAGCCTGCCGATTTCTTTGAATATCCCTGGCCTACTAAGGTGTATATCCCCTTTGAGGACGGCTCCAGGCTGTGGGGAATATATAACTATTCGGATAAGCTGGCGGATATGCGCCTGGAATTTGGCGGTGAAAGGCTGGTTTACGACTGCTGGGAGCATAAGGCTCTGGGCTGCTTAAGGAGCCGGGAAATAACGGATATGATGCCTCATTCGGCGGAGGTGCTGTATGCCTGCGCGCTGCCCCCCGAAGCCCGGGCGGTATTTTCAGACTGCAATATTTTTGCCGGCGCGGGGCTTTTTGAGAGCAGGCTGGAGGGCGGATTTTTGGAGATAAGGGTGGACGAGCGGCTTGAGGCGTGTCCGCGCCATGGGATATATGTGTTCCTGCCCCGCGGAGCTGCGCTGGAGGAGGGCGTTCAGGAATGCTGCGGCGATTGGGGAAGTTTGGTTCGGCTGGAGGCCCGCGGCGGGATTATGCGTTTAAAACTGATTTCGCAGAGGGTATAGAATAGAGGGTATGCCGCGCTCTGCGCGCAGGGGCCCAGGGCTGAACGCCCGGGGAGAATATTCCGGGCGGCGGGGGAAAAAATAATTTAATGGGGGGCGGCTCCTGAGGCGGGCGCAGCGCGCCCGCCTCAGGCCGCGCCGGGCCTGGCGGCCCGGCGCGGCTTGGCGGCCCGGAACGGGCCGCCAGGAGCCGCCCCCCATTAAATTATTTTTTCTTCCGCCGCCCTTTGTGCAGCCTTGAATAAAGACGGGCCGCGCGCCTGTTATTTATAACTTTTTATTAAAAAGCGCTTGCATTAATGGAGGAAATAGGCTATAATTAATTCTGCTGCAGTAAGTAAGCGCGCTGATGTAGCTCAGGAGGTAGAGCACTTCCTTGGTAAGGAAGAGGTCTCGGGTTCGAGTCCCGACATCAGCTCCATATTTTAAATCGCTGAAGCCTTTAAAAATGGCGTTCAGCGATTTTTTGCTTTTAGGGTAAAGGCGTCTTCCTGCGTTTTTAATCTCCGAGCTGCTCCGCACTTAAAATATACCTCTTTTATACGCCTTATCCCTGCATATAATCAGCTTTTGTAACATCCTTCCAGATATCTCTTAATAATTTTCCGTCTATGCTGGCATGGGCTTTAAAATCCTCGGCGTCACGGTATATTTGCAGGCTGTCCGGAACCTGGTCCTGAAAAAATTCAATCTGTCCGTTGCCGTATAGGATAACGCCGTAGTTTATATTGCGGTAATAAAATTCCATTTCGCTGTACATCATAAGCCCGGCGATAAAGTCGTCTAAATCTGGCTCCAGCTTTTTTCCCTGCGCATATAAGCTCCTTGCTTTATTTAAAGATACTCGGTTGGGATACATCACTCTGTCCGGCTGCTCGGGCGCGTCGGGGTCCTGTATCCAGCCGCAGCCTTTGCACTCTCCAAAGCCAAATTGGTCAATGGCGGTTATTGTTCCGCATACGTCGCAGGCCTTTATTGCATTTTTAGCGTAGGGGTCGTCATATTTAAAGTATTTGAAATCCTCTTTATTCAGCCCAATAACGTCTTTATTGCGCTTTTCCCATTTGAACCGGGCAAGCTCCTGCCAGCTTAAATTCCTGGTCCATTCATATGCTGTGGGCAGAAATTCCCTTATATTGCCTTTCATTGCTTTAAACGGCTCGTCATAGCATAAGACCATGCTGGGGTTTATCCGCTCAAGCATCTGATTATATCCCAGCATAAACTCCTCTTCGCAGTTTTCTCTGTAATAGGTGCTTACTGCAACAACCGCTCCTCTTTCAATTCCGTCAAAGCAAAAATCAAAGGATTTTTCATCCCCCCAGGAGACCGTGGGTATGACCCTGAGTCCGCGAGACTGCCAAAAGGCGCCGCACCACCTGCTTTTAAATACGCTCTCAATCTGGAGCGCCAGGGGCATATTGGTAAACAGGGAAAAATCGGGGCTGAGCAGCGCATAGTACTGGCTCAGCTTTTCCAATTCCTCCTCCGGGTTTTCATATACCTTTTCAAATTTCCAGTCGTAGGTAAAAAAATGAATGGTTTTATCCCTATTTTCGGAGTCCTCTTTTTTTGCATCCGCAAAGCTTAAAAATTTAATCTTGTCCGGGTCAATATCCTGTTTTTTAATTATGGGGAAATCATACTTGCCCGCCGACATGTTATAATAAAGAAATTCGTTGCGCACTAATTTTTGCTGCTTTTTTTCTTTTTCTATTGCGTACTCAGACTGCTCTTTCATTTTTCTCTCCTTAATTATAATTATCATAATCGGGCGCTAAGGGAGTTTGATCTCTTTGCCCATTTTTTTCGTCCCAGTCCCATTTATGGTCGTGAGGGAAATCGTGGTTATTATGAGCGTCCTGATGGCTGTAGTCTCGATTCCTTTCGGCTCTTCCGTTTTTATCATACCATCTGCTTTGAACCTTAATGCCGTTTTTGTAACGGTCTGTTCGTGAATTTGGTTTGCCTATGCGCGGCAAATTGCGTTCATATGACATTTCTATTCTGCGATTAGGTACTCCGCCTGAACCCATTTTATCACCTTCCATATATTATTGTCTAAACGCAGGCAACTAAAAGGATAATAATTTTTATCTTTATTTAAATTGTATCACAGATATTTAAATGGCTGTCCATTATATGCCGCGTAATTTTGCTGGCAATTAAATGGGGGTTAGTTTAACAAAATTTTGTAGGAGTGTGACATTAGAGTATAGACAATGCAATAAGAGTACAATGAGCCGCGGAAGGGTAATTTGTTGGGCTTTGCCGTTATATCGTCCTTGAAATATTAACGTTATTTATACGTCCTGCCGCCTTGCGAAACCGGAAAATTCCTTTTTCTCTGCGGTCGGAGATTTTTGCATAAATGCCCGTTGACGGCCGCGCGGCGCGTGATTGAAGACATACCGAACGTATTTTAAAGACCGCGCAGCAAAGGGGACGCGGCGGGCATTTATGTAAAAACGCATTGTACTTTGATTGTATTGTCTAATCCATACCGCATTCCAGAAAGGAGAGCTTTATATGGAGAGTTTGGTTGAATACATGGTTAAAGCTTTAGTAAAAAATCCTGACGAGGTACAAATAAGCCGCAGACCGTCCAACGACGGAACGGGCTATACCATAGAGGTACGCGTGCATCCCGACGATATGGGCAGGATAATAGGCCGTCAGGGCCGCATAGCCCGCTCCATCCGCACTATTGTCAAATCTGCCGCGGGCCAGAACGGTGAAAACGTATTCGTAGAGATTATATAAGCTTTATATGCGGGCGCTCCCTGAAAACAGCGTCCGCTTTTTAATATTTTACAGGAGTTTTTATGGAATATTTAAAGATTGGCCTGATACTCAAGCCTCAGGGAATACGGGGCGAAATAAAAGTGCTTCCCCTGACAGACGACCCCCATCGCTTTATAGGGCTTAAGCAGGCTTTTTTATCAGAGGAAAAAAAGCCCGTGCGCATAATGGGAGCAAGGGTAGGCAAGGACGCGGTATATTTATTCCTGGAAAAGATATACGACCGAACGGCGGCTGAAAGCGTGCGGGGCCAATTTATTTATATTGACCGTGAGCACGCCGTAAAGCTGCCCGAGGGGCGCTATTTTATCGCCGATTTAATAGGCTGCGAGGCGGTGGATTTAAACGGCAACCGCCTGGGTATATTAAAAGAAGTTTTACAGCCGGGCGCAAACGACGTATATATAGTTCAAAGGCCGGACGGCTCGGAGCTGCTCATACCTGTAGTGGACGCCTTTATAAAGGACATAGATATAAAAAGCCGGAAAATAACCGTGGACGCTTCCATGCTGCAGGAGGAGGAGATACGCGATTGAAAATCAGCGTACTTACTATTTTCCCTGAAATGCTTGAGCCTTTAAGGCACAGCATACTGGGCCGAGCTGTCCAGAACGGGCTTATTGAGCTGGAAATAATAAATATCCGGGATTATTCAAAATGCAAGCACAAAAACACCGACGATTATCCATTTGGCGGGGGCGCAGGCATGCTTATGACTGCGCAGCCCATTTTGGACTGTTTGGACGCCGTATGTCCCTCGGGGGACGCCTATAAAATCTGCCTTTCTCCGCGGGGACGCCTGTTTAATTCTGATATCGCCCAGGAGCTGTCTAAAAAAACGCATATTATATTGCTGTGCGGACATTACGAGGGCATAGACCAGCGGGCAATAGACCTCATGGACGAGGAGCTTTCCATTGGAGATTATGTCCTGACCGGAGGAGAACCTGCAGCTATAGTGGTAATTGACTGCATTTCCCGCTTTATAGGAGGCGTGCTGGGCAGCTCGCAAAGCGCGCACGAGGACAGCTTTATTGACGGACTCTTAGAATTCCCCCAATATACCCGTCCGGCAGAGATACGCAAAATGCAGGTACCCGGAGTGCTTTTAAGCGGCAACCATGCAAAGATAAGCCAATGGCGCCGGGAACAGCAGCTTATAATAACCCGCCGCAATAGGCCAGACCTGCTTGCTAAAGCTCGTTTAAGCGAGAAGGACCGCGAATTTCTAAGCGCTCTGGAGGAAAAGGAAGCGCATGCGGAAGATGCGGATAAATCGGATAAGCGAGATAAAGGCCAGGACTAGCGCTTCTATTTGCACTTAATTCAATACCCGATAAAAGCCGTTAGGGGCATAATGGGCTAAGGGGGGCGGCGCTTGACAGGCGTTTCACGCCTGTCCGGGCCGGGCTTGCCCGGCCCGGCGGCCCTTCGGGCCGCAAGCGCCGCCCCCCTTAGCCCATTATGCCCCTAACGGAAAATAAAAAGGCGCCCGCGAGCTTTTCCTCTCGCGGGCGCCTTTTAAAATACTGCAGAATCAGTCTTCAAGATGGAAATCCTTTTCTATCTGTTTAACCTCATCATCATTAATCATAACTATATCGCCCAGCTGCGCGCAGGAAATAATGGAACGCGCCGTAAATTCCGCAACCTCCAGCTTATCAAAGGCATTTATCAAACTGGAGCCGGTAACTATAATGCTGTCGTTCTCCAGCATAACCATAGGAACGCTTGGAGCAAAGGTCTCAGCGGTCTCCAGGATATTGGTAAAGCTATAGCCAAAGGGCAGCTTCTTAGCCTTGCGAAGCTGTATATAACTCTCAGGAATGGTCCGAGCGTCAAATTCAACATCCGTCACGGCAAAAGCCATTATATACTGCGGATAAGCAATTATAATAGAATTAATCTCAGGATGCTTTTCATATATCGTCTTATGAAGAATGGTGGAACGGCTGGGCTTCTTGCCATCCTCACATCTGCCGTTCTTAATAAGCACCAAATCTTCAGGCTCTATATAGCCTCTATCCACCCAATAAGGCGTTATTATAAATGAACCGTCGCTCAATCTCTGTGAGAACGTACCCTGCGTAGAGCCGATAAGGCGCTGTCTGTAAGCGCGATGCACCATATGGCACATTTCCCTTCTGACGGCCTTTTCCTCGCTTGTATGCACCTTTGGAACAAAGGTATCCAGCATAGGATAGCTGCGCGAACCCGAAAGCTCAATCTGCTGCTGAGTCAGGCCGCGGGGCTGGCCTATGCGCAGCGCGTCCACCTGCAATTTCGCACAGTGTTCAAAGGTTTCAAATACCATAAATGCGCTGAACATATCCTTATCGCCTACTACTACGCCGTGGTTCCACATCATAACAGTATTATAGCCCGCTTCAAACTGCTCGGCTATACGGTCTCCCAGGGCCTTGGAGCCAGGAACCTCATATCCGGCTATGCCTACCTCGCCTACAACCAGCGCGGCATTAGGCACCAAACGCACATCAGGAACCTTGCGCACAAGGCTAAAAGCCACGCATGCCGGCGGATGAGCGTGCAGAACAGCTTTAATGTCCGGCCTTATCTTATAAATATGCTGATGAAAAGGCAATTCAACCGACGGAGTATGAATACCTATAATGGTACCGTCCGGCTTTACCTGCATGATATCCTGTCTGGTAAGCGAACCCTTATCAATACCGCTTGGCGTTATCCAGATGTCCCCGTTATCATCCATTATGGACAAATTACCGCCCGAAGTGGTGGTAAGACCGTTCTGGTATATTCGTTCCATGAACATAACCAGCTGGTCTGCAGGATGCATCAACTCAAATTTCATTTTTATACCCTCTTTCTTTTTTCTCTCGCATATATTATACCCATTTTATTATAGCTTGGCAAATGAATCAGGCAAAAAATTAAACTCATTACGCCTTTTTTAATGTAAAAGCCTAATAAATAAAATAAACATATTAAATGCAAGTAAAATTGAGATAAAGCATGCAAGAAACTGAATCTACCGCATGTAAATAACCTCAATCCCACTATTGCAGGTTTCAAATCGGTATACGCGACCAAGCTTCTTTTTTTCCAGCGCTTCAGCTGCGGCGCCCGCCGCTTTCTCCTCCTTATACAGCCCGTATACCAGCGCGCCCGAGCCTGTCATCATGGCTGCGGCGGCATTATTTTGAAGAAGCGCTTCCTTAATAAGGCATATTTCAGGACACATTTTTGCGGTAACGTATTCAAGAGAATTCCCAGCATGCTCAGCTACTCCATTAAAATCGCCCGCAAACAGCGCATTATACAAAGCGTCGTTATCAGGAAAGACAGTACACTCATCCATATCAAAGCGGGAAAAAACGGCGCGGGTGCTCGCTCCGGCGCGGGGCATAACGCCAATAAGCCGATATTGACGCGGACATTCCAGGCTTTCTATATTCTCGCCTATGCCCCTTACTCTGGCAAGACCGCCTGCAAGCATAAACGGCACATCCGCTCCTATTTGAGCGCCTATCGCCGCCAGCCTTAATTTTGAAAACGGACGGCCGCTCAGCTCGTTCAGGCCATACAGCACCGCGGCGGCGTCCGCGCTTCCGCCCCCCATTCCCGCGCATACAGGAATATGCTTTTGAATATCTATCCGGCAGGCCGGCCTTCTGCCCAACTCCGAATAAAACAGCGACGCGGCCTTATAGGCGATATTTTTATCGCCGTTAAGCATATAGCAGCCATACATCTGCGCCCGTATTCCCTTAAACGGGACTCTGGTTATGCGCACCTGGTCATATAAATTTACGCTGGAAAGCAGCATATCCAGTTCATGATAGCCGTCCTCCCGCCTGCGCACTACTTTTAACGACCAATTTATTTTTGCGTTTGCCTTTAGTAAAATACTTTCCATATAATTATCCCGGCTTAACGACGCAATTAGGATACAGCGCGCCGCAGACCGACGCGGCACGCGCTCTGTTCCGAACTCATTACGCCTTCAATTATACCGCCTATTCATATTATTTATAAAAGCGCTTGAGCTCAAACGCCCAGAAAATATTATACCGTCTAAATATGACGTTGTAAAGGATTTGCTTTTCAAAGGCTTGTCTGATATAATTCATTTTAAATTATACAAGGAGAAGCAGCAAAATGATAACTGCCAAATGGATAATGGGCGCGGATATGCCCGACGCTCGCATGATACGCACCAAAGTATTTATAGAAGAGCAGGGATTTTCAGCGCAGCGGGAATTTGACGATATAGACGCAATTTCTCTGCACGCCGTAATATACAAAGACGGGCAGCCCTGCGCAACAGGACGGCTATACTATCAAAACGGTTACAGAATAGGAAGAATTGCCGTGTTAAAGGAGCATCGCGGAACCGGATTGGGAGATTTGACCGTCCGTATGCTGCTTTTTAAAGCTTTTGCTCAAGAAGCCCAGGAGGTTACTGTTTCCGCGCAGCTTCAGGCACAGGGATTCTATGAAAAATTCGGCTTTGCATCAACCGGAGAATTAACCGAGGACGAAAATGTGCCGCATATTATAATGAAGGTCACTCCTCAGACCGCTCGTTTATCCGGGCAATGTGAAAAATGCGCGAATAAAACAGACTGCGGATTTAAAAATATTTAAGTTTGTTATTGACATTTGACATTATGTCACATATAATAGCTGCATGAGCTCATAAAATAAGTGTTTCAAAGAAATGCTTATTTTTTTACACATGTTTGTGACATATCGTCACATTCCCGGGAGTACCTATCCATTCTTATATTTGAAAGGAGGAAGCTCCGTAAAAATTAATGCGGAGCAAGGAATCATGGATTATATTCTGCAAAAGGAATACGACAACATGGAGAAGGTGCTTTATCAGTTCAATATGCTGCTGGACGACGTTAAGGCTCTTGAAAGAGAGATTCAGGTATTGGAAAGACATGGGGCGCCGGCGGGCTATACGGCGCGTTCGGTTGAATGCGCGCGAAGCAATTACGCCAGCCTTAACGCTCAAACTATGTGTTCCCGGCTGGAGGTATTATTAGGAAGACATGAAATGCTGCTTAAGGCTATAGAAGAAATAAGCGAGCTTATCTCCCCTCTTAAGGGAACGCCCGGCGGACGGTTTATTTATCTAAGATATTATCTGGATTTAACCGCCAATGAATGCTGTTCCATACTGAAAATTTCGCGCAGGCAATTTTTCCGCATACGGCTTAAGACCTTAGACAGGCTTATTATGGCGCTGCGCAGAACAGAGATTGGAAGGCTGCTGCTTTTATGCGGCCCCGAGGCCGTGGCGCACAGATATCTTAAATAGCTTGTAAGCCAGCCGTGCAGGAGGGGGAAAGGCGGGCCGCGGCGCCCGGCAAGCGAAGCTTGCCGGAGGCCGGGCGTTCCGCCCGGCCAGGCGGCCTCCGGCCGCCTGCGCCGCGGCCCGCCTTTTCCCCTCCTGCACGGATTTGCGCCCGCGGCCATCTTGGCGGCCCTTTGGGCCGCGGGCCGATGCTTAAGCATCGGCCCGGCAGGCGCGGAACGCGCCTGCCCAAGATGGGCCTTATAAATAAGCTATCCACCTTCCCTAAAGGGGGCGGCGCGGAGTTTTGGCGCTAACAGCGCCAAAATCCTGCGGCAGCTTTAGCTGCCGCAGGCCCGGCTTAAAAGCCGGGCTCCGCGCCGCCCCCCTTTTTAGCTCCTAAAAGCAATACGCCTCCGTTGTCATTGTAAATAAAAAACATAACTATAACCTATTGCGTTTATTCATGCTTTTGATATATAATATAGGCTAAAATCAGATATAAAAATACTTGGACAATACAATCAAATCACAATACATTTTTGCATAAAACGCTCGCCGCCTCTGTTTTGCGGAACATTGTGCTATAATTGTACCGTCCAGTCAGGAGAAGAAAATGACAAACTCAAATTTACTCGCATACTGTGAATACACGCTTAATCCTCTTGGCGTAAACAGCAAGGCGCCCAGATTCAGCTGGAAAATTCAAAACTGCCCCCAAATGCAGACGGCCTATAGAGTACGCGTGGCCAGTTCTCCCCAGGCGCTCGAAAAAGATGATTTGCTTTGGGATTCGTCTGTAATTTCCGGTCCCGAAACCATATGCCGCTACGCCGGACCCGAGCTGGAAAGCGCATGCTTATACTATTTCGACGTACAGGTATGGTGCGGTAGTCTTTGCTTTATGAGCGGCGAAAACCATTTTCTTACGGCCCTTTATAATAGAGAGGATTGGCAAGGCGATTTTATAGGCTATAAGGATTATAAAAAGCGGGAAAATTTTATGCTGGCAAAAAAATTCCGCATACGCAAAAATCTTGAACACGCATATGCCTACATCTGCGGCCCCGGATACAGCGAGCTTTATATAAACGGCGCAAAAATAGGAGACAACGTGCTTGAACCGGGCTGGACGGATTATAACCGCCGCGTATTGTATTCGGTATACGACGTCACCCAAAACATCACAAAGGGCGCCAACCTTATTTCGGTAATGCTGGGCGAAGGCTGGCTGGGACACGAGCATAAATTTTTCATACAGACCTTCGGCACAAATCCCTCCTGGCTGGGCAATCCTTGTCTGCTTATGAACCTGAAATTATACTATTCAGACGGCTCGACTGAAACCGTTTATACCGGCGAAGGCTTAAAATGGTACGCCGCAAAGGGGCCGGTAATTATGAATAATATCTATGACGGCGAAACCTATGACGCGCGTTTGGAGATAAAGCTGCCCGAGGCGGAAGAATTTCGGGCTGAAGCGCCTTTCTCTCCTGCAGTAGCCGTTGAAGGCCCGAAGGGAGAATTATACCGCGACCTGCTGCCTCCAATAAAGCGCTTTGAGAAGCTGCGCGCCCGCACCGTATATCGTCCCACGGCCGATTCCATGACCATAGATTTCGGACGCAATATTGCAGGCTGGGTAAGACTCAGGGTCCGGGGCGAGGCAGGCTCAAAGATTGTAGTTAAATACGCCGAAACCATAAATCCGGATTTTTCGGTTAATCAGGAAAATTTACGTAATGCGCGCGCAATGGACGAATACATACTCAAGGGAGAAGGTATTGAGGAATACGAGCCGCGTTTTACCTATCACGGCTTCAGATACGTCCAAATTTTCGTGCAAAGCACCAGCTCGCTCCTGAACGCTACTGCCTACAGAGTCAACACCAGCGTAACCAGAACGGGCTGGTTCAGCTGCGATAACCAAATGCTCAACGATATATATGAAACCATCGTCTCAACCGAGCGCAATAATCTTCATTCGGTTCCCACCGACTGTCCTCAGCGCGACGAGCGTTTAGCCTGGCTGAACGATATGACTGTACGCTTTGAGGAGGCCATGTATAATTACGACATGCTCCTATTCTATGAAAAATGGCTCAGGGATATAAAGGACGCTCAGGACGGCGGTCAAAACGGCGAGATAGGAGATACCGCCCCATATTTCTACGGCGGACGGCCCGCCTGTCATGTAAGCAGCGTGTATGTGCTTCTGCCCTATTTTATTTATCTTTTCTATAACGATGATACTGCCCTTAAGGAACATTATCAGGGCATGAAGAAATATACCGACTTTATGCTCTCTCAGCTGGACGAGCGGGGCCTGGTTTCCAGCGCGTACGTAGGCGAATGGGCGCCCCCCCTGTCAGAAAGCGCCTTCAGCACCACCTGGGACGCTCTGCCGGCTAATATAGACAACCAGTTGGTAACCACCTGCTATCTCTATTACTGCTTATCAGTAATGCGGAAATCGGCCGAGCATCTAGGGCTGGACAATGCGTTCTACATCAATAAAGCGGCTGAATTAAAGGATAATATAAATTCCGCCTTCTTTGACCGCAACGGCTATTATGTGCCTTTCTCCCAAGGCTCTAATGTATTTCCCATGTTTCTGGGCATAATCCCGCTGGGCGCCGATTACCTTATAGCCAATATGCTTATAGAGGATATCGTTAAGGAGAATGAATGCCATGTAACCACAGGCAGCCAACTCACCAAATATCTGTTCGAGGTGCTGAATCTCATAAAGCGCAACGATATCGGCGTACAGATATTATCCAAAAGCGACTATCCCAGCATAGGCTATATGCTTGCCAGCGGCGCGACCAGCCTGTGGGAACGCTGGGAAAACACCACGGGGGACACTATGAATTCGCATAATCATCCCATGCAGGGCGCGTTCTGCCCCTGGTTCTTTAAAGCCCTGGCCGGTATTATTCCATATACGCTTCCCGAAAAGGGATATATCACCATCAGCCCCGATTTCACCGCCGCGCTCAACAACGTTCAGGCGTCAGTTGAACTGGCGAACGGCAAAGTAAGCAGCGGCTGGGAAAGACAGGGAGGCACAATTAAATTTAATTTATCCATACCCTTTAATACCCGAGCGCGCGTCATTATACCCCTGCTTGGCCTGGAGCCCTCCCAGCTCTCGATGAACGGCACCCGCTATAGTGATAAGGCTGTAAACGGTACTGCCGAATATATGCTGGACGCCGGCGAATACGCGTTTATCCTTGGATAAATACTGCCCCTAATACTTAAAAGCGCAGTTAAAAATGCAAATATATTAAAGCGGGCCGCGGGAGCAGCTTTAAAGCTGCTCCCGCGGCCTGCTTTTTATCCTTTGGCCCAGGTATGCAATTCTTTACAGACGCCCGCAGCACAACGCGCCGCTGAGCCTAGGAAAATACTTTATCTCTTAAAAGAAAGGGTTCTATTTCTCTCCCAGCGGCCAGACCGCCTATAAAAGCTCATATTAAATCTAAGCTACCTTTGCCCCAAAAGGCCATATGGCCAGCCGGGCCAGCTTAAAATGCTGAAGGCCAAAGGGTATGCCCACAATAGTTATGCAAAGCGCCGCTCCCAATAATATGGATTCCACAAAAAGCGCTATGCCGAAAAACAATATCCAAAGCACATTGCCCAGACAGTTTGTAATACCTATTTTATCGCATTGCACATGCTTGCCGAAGGGGGTAAGCGCAAGGCTTGCTATTTTAAAGCATTGCTTGCCCAGAGGTATGCCCACGATAGTTATGCAGCACAGCAGCCCCGAAACCACCCAGCTTATAGCCAGGGGCAAGCCTCCTAATACAATCCAAAGAATATTGCCAAGAGTTTTCATACGTCCTCCTTTTATCTGCCCGGCAGCGCCGGTACTGTAAAATATACTTGCAATTAATCCAACGGCCGCGGCATAGGCATATAATTATCTTTAAAGCCGCGCTCGACGTGCAATTTTCCATAATATTGCAGTAACAGGAGCAGCCGCATATTATAAACGTGCTGCCGCCGCCTAACTGCGTTATCTATCAAAAATAAAACCGTCTAATTTATCTATAGTGCCCGAGCCCATGGTAAGGCACAAATCGCCCGGCTGCAAATTTTGCTTAAGATATTCGGCCGCCTCCTGCATAGTGGGGATATATATGCAGTCCTGGCCGGTTTGCTTTATTACCTCATCCACCAGCATTTTGCTGTTTATTCCCGGGTCAAAGGGCTCGCGCGAACCGTATATATCAATTATTATAACCTTATCCGCACCCTTAAAGCATTGAGCCAGTCTGTTAAACTGCGCGCGGGTACGGGAAAACAGCGCCGGCTGATACACGACCCACAGTCTTTTCTTTTCTATAGGAGCGCTGGCCGTTATAGTAGCCGCCACTTCGGCAGGATGATGGCCGTAATCATGATATATCTTCGCTCCATTATATACCCCTCTTAATTCAAAGCGCCGCCCCGCGCCTCTGAAATCCTCCAGCGCCTTAAGCGCGGTATCCAAATCTATGCCGTATTCCATAGCGCAGATAAGAGCCGCCTGGGAATTAAGCACGTTGACTCTTCCCACAATATTCAGGCGTACCCTGCACAATTTACTGTCTCCCTTATAAAAGTCGTATTCTGGATAGCCCTGAGAGGTAAACGTTATATTCTCCGCATGATAGATATTGTCCAGGCTTATTCCGTAGGTCGCAAAGCGGCGTCCGCAATTCTTTAAAAGCTTTAAGGTATTAGCGTCGTCGCCGCAGCCTATAACAATTCCGTCAGGCGAGGTCTGACGCATATACTGCTCAAAGGATTTGATTATATTTTCCATATTTTTAAAATAATCCAAATGGTCTGCGTCAATATTCAGCACAATGGCGCAGGAAGGATGCAGCTTTAAAAAAGAATCCACATATTCGCACGCCTCGGTTATAAATTCATTCCCGCGCCCTAATTTTACGCTGCCTCCAATCAGAGGCAGAGTGCCCCCCATATGTATAACCGGGTCCCTGCCCGCCTCTTCAAATATCTGAGCTATCATGCCGGTAGTAGTCGTTTTTCCGTGAGTGCCCGCCACGCCTATGCAGTCACGGCTTAATTCGGATATAAGGCCGAGCAGCTCGTCTCTTCTTAAAGCAGGCAGACCCAATTCCCGCGCGCGGCTCAGCTCCGCGTTATTTTCCCCTATCGCCGCCGAATATACTACCAGAGACGCGTTTTCCACCTGTTTTGCATCATGTCCCACGAAAATTTTCATTCCCATTTCTCTGAGCGGAATGAGCGCTTTGCCGTCGGCGCTGTCCGAACCCTGAATATATTTAAAGCCCATCTGCTTAAGCAGTATAGCCAGGCCGCTCATGCTGCAACCCCCGATAGCAATAAAATGCACGACCTTATCCTTATAATCTATCAGCCTCATATCATTTTCCCCTTTCAAAATTCGCCGGAAAATATCATTGATTTTATTCGCCCCGCCCTGTTCTTTATTATATGCATGCGCACGCCGTCCGGACAGCGGCATTTATTCAATACGGCCGCGCTCTGCCGCAATAAGCTTATACGATTTGCTTATTTTGCGTCCGCTCAACCTTTCTTATCCCAGTTTCAAGCATACAATAATTATAAAACAGAAAAAAATCCGCACGGACAAAGCCGCGCGGATAAATACAGCTTAAACAAATTATTCGGCGGCGGGATTCTCTTCTGCGCCAGAGGTAGCCTGAGCGGTTTCTCCGCCCGCGGCGTCCGAAGCAGTTGCTTCAGCAGTAGGAAGCGGCGTAGCCGAGGGAAGCGCTACCTGTCCGTTTACATAGCTGTCGTCCAGCTTAGGACTAACCCTGATATACACATCGTTGCCGTCCACATCAGCATACCTGCGGTAAACTGAGCCGCTTTCCGAATCGGCCGCCATAATGACCGTTGCTTTATCTGCCGAGCTTATCTGCACATGAAACACATATAAATTATTCTCAATGGCCGCGTCGTCCACTATTTTTACATCCTTGGGCTTTACCACGGCTTGGGTGCTGCCCTCTTCAACATAGGAGAGCTGTTCAGAAAAGCTTCCTCCGTTAACCTGGATTTGACCGACGTAGGTTATTCTTTCATATACGATTCTGTTGCTGTCCAAATAGCTTTTTACCATAGTCTGCCTTTTAGCTATTTGGTCATTATCGATGGTGTCGGACGAACCGCATCCGCCGAAAGCTAAAATCAATGTTAAAACAGCGGCTAAAAGAGCAATTTTCTTCATAACATTCCCATTTCTCCGGCGGAAAGATTTCCTTTAGCAGACAACAAACCGCGCCCGCCGGCCGCGGTTATTTGCAGCGCTGATATTTTCAAAACGCTTTTTATATTATAATAGATTATTCAGGAGCAGTCAATAGTTAAACTTAATAAAATTTCATTTGCTTTTATTTTGCGCGCAGACGCGCGCAAAAATGTACCGCCCGGGCTGAAAAGCCTTTTATAGGGGGGGGCGGCTCGCGCGGCCCGGCCTGCGGCCGGGCCCGCGAGGCTGCGGCGGGAAGCCAAAAGCTTGCTTTTGGCTTCCCGCCGCAGCCTCGTCCTTTTGCCGCCAAAAGGCGGCAAAAGGACGCGAGCCGCCCCCTATAAAAGGCTTTTCAGCCCGGGCAGCGTCCAAAAATGCTTTTCTCCTTCTATTAAACAGCGGTATAGTTTGACAGAAAGCACGGCAAAGTATAGAATAAATTATCATCACAAAAGGAGTACAGTATGCGGGCACCTCAAAACGAAATAGACAGGCGCAGAACCTTCGCCATTATATCCCACCCGGACGCCGGAAAAACCACTCTTACGGAAAAGCTGCTTTTATACGGAGGCGCCATACATCTTGCAGGCTCCGTCAAAGCCAGAAAAGCCAGTCGTCATGCCACGAGCGACTGGATGGAAATAGAAAAGCAGCGCGGTATAAGCGTTACCAGCTCAGTAATGGCTTTTGATTACGACGGCTACAGAATCAATATTCTGGATACCCCCGGCCATCAGGATTTTTCAGAGGATACCTACCGAACCCTTATGGCGGCGGACAGCGCAGTCATGCTCATAGACGCAGCCAAAGGCGTGGAAGCCCAGACCATAAAGCTGTTTAAGGTATGCTCTGAACGTGGAATACCAATATTTACATTTATAAACAAGCTGGACCGCGCCGGCAAGCACCCCTTTGAACTTATGGAGGAATTGGAAAACGTTCTTGGTATACGCTCCTGCCCCATAAATTGGCCTATAGGCACAGACGGGGATTTTAAGGGCGTTTATCACCGGGGAGAAAATACCATAGAGCTTTACAGCGGAGGCAGCCACGGACAGAAGAAAGTGGATTCTGTTTCGGGCGAAATAGGAGACCAAGCTTTTAAATCCATTTTAGGGGAGCATTATCATTCCCGGCTTATGGAGGAAATAGAGCTTCTGGACGTAGCCGGGGACCCCTTGGATATGCAAAAGGTTCTTAGCGGGCAGCTCACTCCCCTATTTTTCGGCAGCGCCATGAATAATTTCGGCGTGGAATCCTTTTTAAGAAAATTCCTTGATTTTACTCTGCCCCCCTCGCCGCGCAAGGCTAACGGGCAGCTTATAACTCCTGAGGACGACCGTTTTTCAGGCTTTATATTTAAAATTCAGGCAAATATGAATCCTGCCCACCGAGACAGAATAGCCTTTATGCGCATATGCTCGGGCTGCTTTGAAAAGGGTATGACCGTTAAGCATGTAAATACCGGAAAGGAAATAAAATTGGCTCAGCCTCAGCAGTTTATGGCGCAGGAGCGCGAAAGCGTAGAAAACGCATATCCCGGGGATATTATAGGACTGTTTGACCCAGGCATATTCGGCATAGGGGATACGGTATGCACAGGCACGCCCATATTATTTGACGGCATACCTCTATTCGCCCCTGAACACTTTGCGCGGGTATACACCCCCGACACCATGAAACGCAAGCAGTTTATAAAGGGTATTGAGCAGCTCTCCCAGGAGGGCGCCATACAGGTATTTAAGGAAAATAATATCGGCCGGGAAGAATTAATTATCGGCGTAGTCGGAATGCTTCAGCTTGAAGTGCTGCAATACCGTCTCAAGGCTGAATATAACGCCGACGTAAATATTTCAGGACTGCCTTATAAATACGTTCGCTGGATAATAAACGGCCCCGAGGATATTTCCAGGCTCAAATTATCCTCCTCTGCCAAAAGCGCTCAGGACGGAAAAGGCCGGCCGGTCATTCTGTTTGAAAACGACTGGAGCATACGCTGGGCTCTGGAAAACAACAGTAATTTGGAACTGGCTGACACCATGCCCAGATAAAATAAAGCGTATTATAAAAAGCCCTGGACGCCGCCTG
>OGCQ01002118.1_pt1 | contig 21340 bp, 19 predicted proteins | sample 1570161 | NCBI WGS metagenome assembly OGCQ01 (sample SAMEA4384402, study PRJEB24528) | human gut metagenome
GGCGGCAAAGCCGCCAACGGCTGCGCAGTGAGCGCCGCTACAGACGCAATCGGTTGGTACGTTTTTGTCGGTAGCTTGTATTGTGCGCTGGTGCAGCGCCGGGAGGGGCATGCCCTTCCACGAACAATATAATAGGATGATATGCTGTTTTTCGGCAGTCTGTGCCGCGGCGGATGGGAGCTTTCCCGTCCGCCGCGGGATTTTTTTGCTTTTTTCCGGATTTTTTTTAACGGATTCACATTTCGCGTGAATTTTTAACGGGTGCGGAGCTACGGGTGAAAGAGTACTTTTTCAGAAATTGGAGGTTGAAGACGAATGGTGGAAAAGCACCGGAATTTTGTGCAGGCCTATCTGCAGTGCTTCGACGCCGCCGAGGCCGCGCGGCGCGCGCAGTGCGGGGCAGACGCACTGGCCCGTCCCGCCGTCCGCCGCGAGCTGGCCGCCCAGCGCAGCCGGGGCGTGCCCGGCCGGGAGGACGCCCTGCGCAGGCTGGCGCAGATCGCCTTCGGGCGCGCGAACGACTGCGTCCGCCTTGTGCTCGAGGACGACCCGCCCATCGGCGAGCTGGACCTGACGCTGCTGTCCGAGGTGAAGCGCAGCGAAAAGGGGGCCATCGAGGTGCGGCTGGCCGACCGCATCCGCGCCCTCGAGGAGCTGCTGCAGGCCGGGGCGGCGGACGACGGCGCGGCCGCGGCGTTCTTCGCGGCGGTGGAGGAGCCATGATGCGATTTTCGGCCAAGCAGCGCCGCGTGCTGACGTGGTGGCGGCCCGACAGCCCGGACGCTGCGTTTGAGGCCATCATCTGCGACGGAGCGGTGCGCTCGGGCAAGACGCTGTGCATGGGGCTGAGCTTCTTCCTGTGGGCGAGCGCCTGCTATAGCGGCGCGCGGTTCGGCCTGTGCGGCAAGACCATCGCCTCGCTGCGGCGCAACGTCGTTACGGAGCTGCTGCCGAAGCTGCAGGCCATCGGCTTTTCCGTCCGGGAGCGGCGGACGGAGAACCTGCTGCAGGTGAGCTACCGCGGGCACACGAACGAGTTCTACCTCTTCGGCGGGCGGGACGAGGGCTCCGCCGCCCTCATTCAGGGCATCACGTTTGCGGGCGTGCTGCTCGACGAGGTGGCGCTCATGCCGCGCAGCTTTGTGGAGCAGGCCTGCGCGCGCTGCTCCGTCACGGGAAGCCGCCTGTGGTTCAACTGCAACCCCGAGGGGCCGTACCACTGGTTCTACACGGAGTGGATCGGCCACGCGGCGGAGCGGAACTGCCTGTACCTCCACTTTACGATGGAGGACAACCCCGCGCTGTCGCCCGATATCCGCAGCCGTTATGCGCGGCTGTACTCCGGCGTGTTCTACCGCCGCTTCGTGCTGGGCCAGTGGGTGGCGGCTGAGGGACGGGTGTATGACTTCTTCGACGCGGCAAAGGCCCCGCCGCCGCCCGAGGGGCCGTTCAACCAGTGGTACATCTCGTGCGACTACGGCACGGTCAATCCGGCGTCCTTCGGGCTGTGGGGGCGGAAGGACGCCGTGTGGTACCGCGTGAAGGAGTTCTACTTCGACTCGAGGCGCGAGCAGCGCCAGATGACGGACGCGGAGTATGAGCGGGCGCTGCGGGAGCTTGCGGGCGGGCGGCCCATCGCGGCCGTCATCGTCGATCCGTCGGCTGCGAGCTTCCTTGAGACGCTGCGACGTAACGGCTGGAACGTCCGCCGGGCGGACAACGACGTGCTCAGCGGCATCCGCCGCACGTCGGATCTGCTCAAGTGCGGCAGGCTCGTGCTGTGCGACACCTGCACGGACTGCCTGCGCGAGATCGAGCAGTATGTCTGGGACCCGAAGGCCGGGCGCGACGCCGTGCGCAAGGAGCACGACCATGCCATGGACGACATGCGCTATTTCGTCTCGACGGTGCTGGCTCCGCAGCGCCCGGCCCTGGCCGCATGTACGGCGATCCGGAGGGCGTAGGTGTTGGCGCATTGTAGGGGCGGGGCACAAACGATTCGCATAGGCAGCCGTTAAAACGGCAAACGCCATTGTAGGGGCGGGGCATGCCCCGCCCGGCACTGCACCGCCGATTTGTACAGGCTGTCAGTAAAATGGTAAAAGCCAAAGGTTTGTCATTGCGAGGCCCCGAAGGGGCCGTGGCAATCTCGGGAAGGCAGTTACGATTTCGCCGGGGCCTCCCCACGATTCGACTGTGTACTGCGAGATTGCACCCCAAGGGCACTTCCTCGCGCTGCGCGCTCAGGGCGCCACGTCGGCCTGCGGCCTCCTCGCAATGACAATTCGGGGGCGCTCACCATTTTAACGACGGCTTGTACCGGCTGTGAGTACCGCGCCGGGAGGGGACAGCCCGGCCCCTACCATGGCGTGAACGAAATCAAAGGCGCGTGCAAAATCAAGGGAAGCTCTGAATTGATCAACAAGAGCGGATGGCGAGAGATTTTTTGGCAAGGCGAGGTTTGGAAAGTGCAGTTGTACTTTGTGTACCCGCAAGGGGCATGCCGCATCCGTAAGGCGGCAAAGCCGCCAACGGCTGCGCAATACCACAAACTTTCCAAACCGATGGATTGCCGAAAAAGATCCGGCATCCGCCGCAGATGATCGATTCAGAGTTTCCCCCAATAAAGGAGGAAAAACATGTTTCGAAAAAAGCAGAGCGTCGCGGCGGCGGCGGCGCAGCTGCGCGGCGGGATGCAGAGCCCGTTCGGCGCGAGCCTTCCGGCCGTTCCGCCCGGCGAGGCGCAGCTCTACCGCGCCATGCGGCAGTCGCTTCCCGTGCTGGATGCGGCCATCGGCAAGCTCGTGCGGCTGAGCGGCGGCTTCACGGTGCGAAGCGCCCAGCAGCAGGCCGCGCTGAATGCGTTCCTGCGGACCGTTCCGTGCGGGCGCGGGCAAACCGGCATCCACAGCTTCCTCTCGGCCTATCTCGACAGCCTTCTGACCTACGGCCGGGCCGTCGGCGAGATGCTCGTGACGCAGGGCGAGCTGCGGGCCGTGTGCTGGGGCGATGTGAATGCGCTGGAGCTTCGGGAGGGGAAGTCCCCCCTCGAGGTCGTGCTGTGCGGCTGCGATGCGGACGGCCGGATGCGGCCGCTGCCGCGGCAGGAGCTGCTGCTGTTCACGGCGCTGAACCCGGAGCCGGGCAGCCCCTATGGCGTCTCGCTGCTGCGCAGTATGCCGTTTCTCGCGGACATCCTGCTGAAGATCTACCGCACGATCGGCAAAAACTGGGAGCGCGCGGGCAATGTGCGCTATGCCGTCGTCTGCAGGCCGGGCGGCGACGGGATGGAGCGCGGTTCCGCCTCGGAGCGGGCCGGGGCCATCGCCGCCGAGTGGAGCGAGGCCATGCGCGACAGTCAGAGCGGCGTTGTGCGCGACTTCGTGGCCGTGGGTGACGTGTCCGTCAAGGTCATCGGCGCGGACGGGCCGGTGCTTGACGCGGCCGTGCCCGTGCGCCAGCTGCTCGAGCAGCTCGTGGCCAAAACGGGCCTGCCGCCGTTCCTGCTCGGCCTGAGCTGGTCGAGCACGGAGCGCATGAGCGCCCAGCAGGCAGATCTTCTGACAAGTGAGCTCTGGGCGCTGCGCCGCGCCGTCGAGCCGGTGCTGCTGCGCATCTGCACGCTGTGGCTGCGCCTGCACGGCTGCGGCTGCGCGCCGGAGATCGTCTGGGACGACATCAGCCTGCAGGACCTCGTCGAGGAGGCGCAGGCCGACCTGTACCGCGCCCGGACGGAACAGCTGAGAAAGGGGACATAACATGGAGATTCGCAAGGAGGGCGGGCTGCGCGGCGCGGGAGCGCCGGACGAGGCCCGGCTCGCAAAGATCAACGCCTATGCGCGCACGCCGCTCACGGCGGAGGCCGTCTACTGCTTCCGCGTGCGCCTGTGCGACGACCGGCCCGACCGCGACTTTGAGCGCTTCGACACGGCGGCCCTGCCGCGCATGGCGGAGCTGTTTCGCGGCAAGACCGGCATCTGCGACCACCAGTGGTCGGCCGACCGGCAGGTCGCGCGCATTTTTGACACGCAGGTCGTCCGCGAGGACGACGGCGCAAGCTGCCTGATGGCCGAGGCCTATGTGCTGCGCACGGAGCGCAACGCCGACCTGATCGCGGACATCGAGGGCGGCATCAAGAAGGAGGTCTCCGTCGGCTGCGCCATGGGGCAGGCGCGCTGCTCGATCTGCGGCGAGCCCTACGGCACCTGTGCGCACCGCAAGGGCGCGGTCTATGACGGCGAAACGTGCCTGGCCGTGCTCTCGGAGCCGCTCGATGCATATGAATTTTCCTTTGTGGCGGTCCCGGCGCAGCGGGCGGCGGGCGTGACGAAGGCGGGAAAGGAGGGATATGGCATGACACTGCAGGACTGTGTGGCAAAGCATGGCTCGCCGGAGCTTTCGGACGCCCTGCGCAGGCTCTCGGCCGAGGCAGAGCTGGGCCGCGCCTGGCGAAAGCAGCTCGAGGACGGGCTGGTGGCGCTGGGGCTGTCGCTCGACCTCGGGGCCTCGGAGCAGACGCTCCGCAAGGCGGCCGCCGCGCTGGATGACGGCCAGCTGCAGGCGTGGAAGGCTGCGCTGGACCGGCGCGCCGCGGAGCGCTACGGCGGCGGGCCGCAGCTGACGGCGGCGCAGGCTGGTTCAACAGATGAAGCCTATCTGATTTGACGAGAGGCTTCCATTGGAAACGGCATGTTTCAGAAATTCGGGCCTTCTGGGCCCCATGGGCAGAACCGGAATATGAAAGGAGAATCAGGCAATGGCAATTTTTCATCAGGAGCTGGGTCAGGTCTGCACGACGATGTATCTGCAGGGCAGCGCAGCGGACAACACGGTGTGCAAGATGCACGCCAACGATACCGTCGCGGCCTGCGCGGCGGGCAATGACTTTATCGGCGTGGTCGTGGGCAAGCGCGACGGTCTGGCCTGCGTGCAGGTCGCTGGCTTTGTGACGCTGCACTACACCGGCACGACGGCCCCGACCGTGGGCGAGTGCGCGCTGGCGGGCGACGGCAAAGGCGGCGTGGCCGTGACGGAGAATGCGAAAAAGTACCGCGTCCTCCGCGTGGACACCGCCGCGAAGACCGTCGGCCTCTATCTGTGAGTCGGAAAGGAGAAACGAACATGGCATTTGACAACATTCATCTCGAAAAGGGCATGTATCACGAGGCCGGCCGCAGCTTCACACAGGTGCTCGAGCAGCTCGACCCCTCCGAGGGCTACCGCGGCACGCCGCTGGAGAACACGGACGCCTTCCAGCGCCAGCTCAAGCGCTTCGGCATCCGCGTGAAGGGCGCGGGCTCGGACACGGTGGAGAAATTCTTCTCCACGTTCGAATCCGCCGTGCTGTTCCCGGAATTCCTGGCCCGCGCCGTGCGCCAGGGTATGGACGAGGCCAACATCCTGCCCGCCATTACGGCGACGGTCACGCGCATCGACGCCATGGACTACCGCAGCATCTACTCCGTGCCGGAGGAGGCCGACCGCAGCCTTGCCTATGTGGCAGAGGGCGCTTCCATCCCTGCCACGGCCATCCGCACGCGCGAGCACCTCGTCCGCCTGTACAAGCGCGGCAGAATGCTCGTGGCGTCCTATGAGGCCCTGCGCTTCCAGAAGCTCGACCTGTTCTCTGTCATGCTGCGCCAGATCGGCGCGCAGATCCAGGCCATGCATCTCGAGGATGCCGTGAACGTCCTGCGCAACGGCGACGGCAACGACAATGCCGCGGCCGTGTTCACCGCCGGCACGTCGCCCATCTCCGGCGAGAAGGGCACGCTGACGTATGCACAGCTTGTGGAATTCTGGGCGCAGTTCGCCCCGTATGAGATGAACACGATGCTCGTGAGCAACGCCACGATGGTCAGGCTCCTGAAGCTGACGGAGCTGCAGAATCCGCTCACGGGTCTGAACTTCCAGGGCACGGGCAAGTTCGAAACGCCGCTCGGCGCGTCGCTGCTGCGCACGCAGGCCATGGCGGACGGCTGCATCCTCGCCTTTGACCGCCGCTATGCGCTCGAAATGGTGCAGGCGGGCGACGTAGGCGTGGAATATGACAAGCTCATCGACCGCCAGCTCGAGCGCGCGGCCATCACGTCCATCTCCGGCTTCGGCAAGATCTGCACGGAGGCGGCGAAGGTGCTCGAGGTATGACGGGCATGAGCGAGGAGATCACGGCGGCCGCCGTGCGCATCCTCGGCACGGAGGAGGAGCTGCTCCCCGCTCTGTGCACCGCAGCGGAGGCCGGGCTTCGTGCCCGGCTCCGTCGGGACGTCGACCCGGAGAAGGAGTGCCGCGAGTGCTTCGTGATGGCCGCCGCCCTCGTTGCCGCGTCAACGCTGCTTTCGGCGCAGGCGCAGGGCGTGACGGATTTTGACGCCGGGCAGGTCTCGCTCCGGCTGAAGGACCCCGGCGACTCCATGGTGCGCGGCGCGCTCTACATGCTCACACCGTGGATGGAGCCGGACACCTGCTTTCTGGGGGTGCGGGCATGAAGCGGCGCATCGCGGCCCTCATCCGGCGCTACGGCAGCAGCGTGCAGGCGGTGTTCCCGGACCGGACGGAGATCGTGCGGGCCTTCCTGCAGCCCGTGACCTCGCGGAGCTGGCAGAACATGGACCACATGATCCCGACGGGCGGCGAGGTGCCGCGCGGGCAGTTTTTATATATCGGGCCGCCGGAGCTGGATATCCGGGGCGCGGAGCATCTGTATCTTGCGGGGCGCTATTTTCTCGTGCGCCGCGCGGACATGATCGTCTTTGACGACGCGGAGCTGTTTTTGTGGGGGCTGTGCGTCGAGGGCGGAAGGGAGGACCCATGGAGCAGCTGATCGAAATGGTGCTGCAGGCGCTGCGCGCAGCGGGCATCCACTGCGTGCGCGCCCTCGACGAGGAGACGCTGCCCCGGCTGAAGGCGCCGATGGTCGCCGTCGGGGCCGATCCCTCGGCCTGCCGCCAGCATGCGCTGGCGCGCTATCTCGGGCAGGATGCCGACGGCGCGGAGCGCTACGGCATGGAGCTGCAGGCGACGCTGCAGCTGGAGGTCTATTCGCCCGGCAGACGGGCGGGCGCGCTGTGCGAACGCGCAGCGGCGCAGGTGGTGGACGTGTTTCTCGGCGGCATCGAGGGCCTGTATTCCGGCGACCTCGAGCTGGGGCGCACGGCCTATGACGCAAGGACGGACTGCTTCCGCTGCGCCGTCCGCGCGCCGCTGACGCTGCGGCTTTATACCACGGCGCAGGACGGCGCGTTCACGCACGCGGACATCAGGGGGGTATTGCAATGATCCATGAACGGCCGGGCGTGTGGTCCGCCTTTGGGGCGCAGGGGACCACGGAGCTGACGGACCGCCGCCTTGCGGCGGTCATCGCCCCGGCGGATGCGGCTGAGGGCGTGCAGCTCGTGCACAGCGCGGCGGAGGCCGTGTCGCTCTACGGCGGGAACGCCCTGCTCACGCGCATGCTGAAGCTGTGCCTTGCCAACTGCGGCGATCCGGTCTATGCCGTCGCTGTGGACGAGGACACGAAGAATGCCTATGAGACGGCGCTCACGGCTCTGTTCGCCGCAGCGAAGCCGGGCATCCTCATCGTGGGCAGCGCCCGCGAGGACGTGCAGCTGCTGCTGCGCGAGACGGCTGAGGCCAACGAGTGCCTCGGCGTGGCGGGCATGAAGGGCGCGTCGGCCGATGCCCTTGCCGCGCGGGCAAAGGCGCTTTGCTGCGCGCGCATCGTGCTGACCGGGCCGGACGTGCTGGCGCAGGACGAGGCCGTGGCGGACGGCTTCTGCGCGGCGGCGGCTGTCGGCGGGGCCATCGCCTCGCTGTCCACGCCCGTTGTGCCGCTGCACGACGTGGCCCTGTTCGGCCTGCAGAGCCTTTCGGCCCTCTATACGGATGACGAGCTGGACAAGCTCCTGCAGGCGGGCGTCACGCCCGTGCAGCTGTCCGGCGGCCGGATGTGTGCCCTGCGCATTCTGACGACGCGGGCCACGGCCGAGGGGCCGGAGGGCGAGAGCTTCCGCAGCCTGAACGCCACGCTTGTGACGGACGAGCTGCTGCGCGATCTGCGGGCGGCGCTGGCGGCGCGGTTCCGCGCGGCGCAGAACAGCACGCTCACGCGCACGGCCATCCGCAGCGCCGTGCTGCTCGTGCTGCAGGACTATCGCGCGCGGGGCTGGCTCAGCGCGTTCGGCGCTCTGCGCGTTTATGCAGATGCCGGCGATGCGTCGCTGTGCCGCGTGGAGTTCACCTATTCCATCCCGGCGGGGCTGCACCGCATTGCCCTTTCGGCACAGATGACCGGCTGAGGAGGGGGAGTATGACGGGAATTTGCATTCCGACCTCGGCGGACATCCGCATTGAGGTCGCGGGACGGCGCGTCGCGGTGGTGCAGAGCTACCGCGTCGAGGAGGAGGCGTCGTGCGAGGTCGTCGGGGCCATCGGCTCGAATGAGCCGGTCGGCGTCGTGCGCGGCCCGGCGCGCTATCGCATCACGCTGCAGCGGGTCTATGCCACGGACGAGGCCATTTCCGACGGCCTGCGCTTCCACGAGCTGCGGCAGTTCTCGCTTGTCATCGCAAAGCCGGACACGATGGTCGTGTTCTCCGGCTGCGAGTGGGAGCGGCTGACGGAGCGGGCCGAGGTCGGCAGCTCCGTGCTGGAGGAGGCCGTGGTGCTGGCCGCCGTGCGCGGCGAATATGAGCAGCAGGAGGGATGAGCATGCAGTTCCGCAATTTTACCTGGCCGAACGAGCCGTCCTCCCTGCGGGTGACGAGCCGCAGGCGCACGGCCCTGCTCGAGGAGCCGGGCGGCGGCTGGACGCTGCAGGACCTCGGCACGGCGGCCCGGACCGTGACGGGCGAGGGCGTGTTCTTCGGCGAAACTGCCTATGAGAGCCTCCGAACGCTCGAGGCTCTTCTGGCGCAGGGCGGCGCGGGGGCGCTGACCCTGCCCCATGTGGGAACGCTGCAGGCCGTTCTGACGGAGCTGGAGGGGGAGCAGGAGCCGCGCGAGAACTTCGTGCGCTACCGCTTCACCTTCGTGGAGGCGGCATGATCGCCCTGTGGACCGCGCCGCAGGGCGGTGCATGGACGCGCCTGCCGGGGCCGGTGACGGCGTGGAGCATTCTGCGGACGGACCGGCTGGGGAAGGATTCGTTCCGTGTGGAGCTGGCCGATGCCGCCCTGCCGGACGGACGCCTGCGCTTCAGCGCCCGCGTGGACGGCGTGGGCTGGTTCACGGGCCTTGCGGACGAGGTGCTGCGCACGGAAAGCGGGGCCGGGCGCAGGCTCGTGCTGCGCGGGCGCGGGATGGACGCCCTGCTCGAGGACTGCGAGTTCGACGCGCAGACGGGAACGGGCATCACGCCTGCGGCGCTTGCCACCCGCGTGCTCCAGCCGGTGGGGCTTTCTGCCTGGAGCGATGCGCAGTCGGCCACGGGCACCCTCAAAACAGCCCTCGGCAGCACGGGCAGCTCGATCGTGCAGGACTACTGCGCCTCGGCCGGGCTCCTGCCGCCGCGTATGCTGGCAGACGGCCGGGTGTGCCTGACGGCCACGCGCAGGAGCGGCGGCACGGCGCTGCAGGGCGGCACGGTGCGGGAGCGCTCCGTGCAGGCGCTTGCGGGCATCGGCGTGCTCCACGCCGCGGGCACGACCTACGAAAATCCGGCGGACGGCCGCGAAACGCGCTGGCGCAGCGCACTGGGCTGGCCCGCCGCGGCGGAATTTGCCTGGTCCATGCGCGATCGGGACGCCGTGCGCCTGACCCTGCCGGGCACGCATGCCCTCGAGCCGGGCACGACGGCGGAGTATGGCGGCCGGACGCTGACGCTCACGGACTGCACCCTCCGTGGCAGCGCGGCGGGTATTACCACGGAGCTGACGCTGGCGGCACTTTAAGCGGGGCATCGTTGGCGCGCGGTAGGGGAGGGGCGTAGGGAAAATGAATACTGAAGACTGAAAAATGAAGAATGAATAATACGCAGGCCTTCGGCCGTTCACTGTAGGGGAGGGGCATGCCCCTCCCGGCTCCGCACCGGCGCAAATAACAGGCTATCGTTAAAACGGTATGTACCGATTGCGTCTGTAGCGGCGCTCAGTGAGCGCCATGCAGGCTGGCGATATTTGTGGTACAAATTCAGTGGCGCAAGGCAAACAGGTTTGTCATTGCGAGGGCGCTTTGCGCCCGTGGCAATCTCGCAGTACCCGGTCGGATAACAGGAAGGCTTCCGGCGAATATGGTAGCGTTACGCAGCGTGGCGTCGAGGACGCCGCCCCCTACAAGGCATGTGCGGTCGACATAGTGCACGGAAATTTGCAGCTGCCAAAGGCGCTCACTGAGCGCCGCTACAGACGCAATCGGTTGGTACGTTTTTGTCGACAGCCTGTTCGTATCGCCAGTGGGCCGCCGGGAGGGGCATGCCGCTCCCCTACAACGCTCCATCGATGCTCCGCCAACAAACAACAAAAACAGGGACGCACCGGTCTCGGTGCGTCCCTGTTTTTCAGCTGCTTATTCCGCCTCCGGCATGGGCTTGCCGAGGCGCTTGTACATGGTCTTCTTCACGGCGCGGAGGATGTTCTCATAGCCGGTGCAGCGGCACAGGTGGCCGGAGAGCAGCTTGCGCAGCTCGTCGTCCGTGTACTCCCGGCCGGTCTCGAGCAGCTCGACGGCCGTCATGATGAAGCCCGGCGTGCAGAAGCCGCACTGGATGGCGGCCTCGTCGATGAAAGCCTGCTGGATGTCGGACAGCTCACCGTTCGGGCCGAGCAGGCTCTCGAGCGTGCGGATGTGCTTGCCCTCCGCCCACACGGCGAGGTAGATGCACGAATTGAAGCACTCGCCGTCGATGATGACGTTGCACGCGCCGCACTCGCCGACCTCGCAGCCCTTCTTCACGGATGTCAGGCGGAAATCATTGCGCAGCATGTCCGTCAGTGAGGCGCGGACGTCCACGATCTGCTCGACGTCCTTGCCGTTGATGTTGCAGCGCACGAGCTTATACTGCTTGTTCATTTTACCGCACCTCCTGCAAGCTCGATCGAGCGGATGAGGCAGCGCCGCGCCAGCTCGACGGCGATGTGCTCGCGGAAGGCCTTCGAGGCGCGCCACGAGTCACGCGGATGGATGTCCTGCAGCACGGCCTGCGCGAAGGCGTCGACCGTCTCGCGGCAGACCGGGCGGCCGTTGGCCTGCGCCTCGGCGCTCGGGGCGCGCATGGGCACGGGGCCCGCCACGCCATAGGCGATGCGCGCGCGGACGATGGTCTTTTTGTCCTCGCTCAGCACGACGTTCACGGAGCAGCCTGTCGTGGCAATGTCCATGGCGTTGCGCATGGCGTATTTGATATAGTGGCCGAAGCAGTTTTCATAGCTGGCCTTCGGGATGAGGATGGCCGTCTGGATCTCGCCCTCCTCGGCGCGGATGTCCACCTTGCCTGCACGGAGGTAGAAGTCCTTGATGGGCAGGCGGCGCACGCCGTTTTTGCCGGTCAGCTCCACGATGGCCTCCCATGCGTGCAGCGTGGAGGCGGAGTCGGCGGACGTCACGCCGTTGCAGGTGTTGCCGCCGATGGTGCCGATGTTGCGGATCTGCGGGCCGCCGACCATGTCGACCGCCTCGCCGAGCACGTTGATGTATTTCCGAATGATGGGGTCGCGCGTGATGTGGGAAAAGCTCGTCAGCGAGCCGATGCGGATGTTTCCGTCCTCGTCGATGCAGATGCCGCGCATGGCGTCGATGCCGTAGATGGAGATGAGCTCCGCCCCGGCACGCTTGCCCTCGCGCATCTGCACGAGCACGTCCGAGCCGCCTGCGATGATCTGCGCCTCCGGATGCTCCAGACGCAGGGCGACGGCCTCTTCCACGGAATGCGCCTCATAGAGCGCTTTCATATCATACATGGGCGGTTTCCTCCTTTTCGAACAGGCCTGCCTTCTCGAATGCGGCGAAGAGAACGTGCGGGGTGATGGGCGCGACGTCGATGCCGATGCCCGTGGCGTTCAGAATGGCGTTGCGGATGGCCGGCGCGCCGGAGCAGGCGGGCGGCTCGCCGAGGGCCTTCGTGCCGTAGGGGTTCGTCGGCTCGGCGTTCTCCACGAACTGGGCCTCGAGATGCGGGTGATCCATCATGGTCGAGAGCTTGTAGTCCAGCAGGTTGTTGTTGAGCGGGCGGCCGGTCTTCGGGTCGAACTTCAGCTCCTCGGACATGCCGTAGCCGATGGCCATGGACATGCCGCCGTGCACCTGCGCCTCAGCAAGCTGCGGGTTGATGAGCTTGCCGCAGTCGTGCACGTTGATGAGCTTCAGCAGCTTCACCTTGCACAGGGGGATGTCGACCTCGACCTCCGCGAACGAGCAGCCGAAGGAATAGGCGTTGTTCTTGATCTGGTAAGTAGATTCCGCCGTCAGATGCTCGGAGTGCGACAGGCTGTAGAGCGCCTCCGTGGCAAGCTCGCCGAGCGTCATCAGCACACGGCCGTCCGTCCTGCGGATGATCCGGCCGTCGACGATGTCGAGCAGGGCAGGCATCTGGCGCGTCAGCTCGCAGGCGTACTTCAGGATGCGCTCCTTGAGCAGCGCACCCGTCTGGGCGATGGCGAAGCCGCCGACGTAGGTCTGGCGCGAGGCGTAGGCGCCCGTGCCGAACGGCGTGACGTCCGTGTCCTGCGCCGTGACGACGTGCACGTCCGAAACGGGGATGCCCACGGCGTCCGCCGCCATCTGGGCGAAGGCGGTATCGCAGCCCTGGCCGATCTCCGTCTCGCCGGTCTGCAGCTGGATGGAGCCGTCCTGATTCAGGACCATGCGGCACGAGCAGCTCTCCAGGCTGATGGGCCAGACGGCCGTGTTGTACCAGAACAGGGCGCAGCCGACGCCGCGGCGCACGGGACCGGTCTGGTTTTCGTATTCGCGGTGCTTGCGGCTGTAGTCCATCCACGCCTCGCCCTTGTCCAGCACCTGATTGAGCGTGTCGGAATGGTTCTCGTTCTTCGAGAAGCCGTCGACGAAGCCGACGGGCATCATGTGCTTGCGGCGGTACTCCAGCGAGTCGACGCCGAGCACGCGGCAGACGTCCTCAATGTGGGATTCACCCGCAAACATGGCCTGCGGAATGCCGTAGCCGCGCATCGCACCCGCAGCGGGGCGGTTCGTGAACACGGTGTAGGCGTCGCCGTCGACGTTCGGGCAGGGATACAGCTGCGGGAACGCGCCCATGCCCTTGGCGACGATGCCGTGGCCGTGGGAGGCGTAAGCGCCCTGGTTCGAGAAGCACTCGATCTTGCGCGCGGCGAACGTGCCGTCCGGCCGTACCCACGAGATGATGTGCGTGCGGATGGCGTGGCGCACGCGGTTGCAGACGAACGTCTCCTCGCGCGTGCAGTCGAGCTTGACGAGGCGGCCGCCCACGACGGTGGAGAGGTAGGCGCACAGCGGCTCATACAGCGCGTCCTGCTTGTTGCCGAAGCCGCCGCCGATATACGGCTTGACGACGCGTACCTTGCCCCAGGGGATGCCGAGAGCCTGCCCGACGACGCGGCGGACGATGTGCGGAATCTGTGTGGAGGAGTAGATGACGATGCGCCCGGCCTCCATGGAGGCGAAGCACATGTGGTTTTCGATGTGGCAATGCTGCACGGTCGGCGTGTCGTACCAGCCCTCGACCTTGATGAGGCCCGGCTCGCGGCTGGCCTCCTCATAGTTGCCGTTGCGGATGGTGGTGTGGGCGAGGATGTTGTTCGGGAATTCCTCGTGCAGCTGCGGGGCGTCGGGCTTCATGGCCTCCTGTACGTCCAGCACGAAGGGGTATTCCTCATATTCCACGCGCAGCGCGCGCAGGGCCTGCGCGGCGGCGACCTCATTCTCCGCGACGACGGCGGCGATGTCAGCGCCGTAGAAGCGCACGCGGGACGTCAGCAGCAGGCGGTCGGCGACGTCCTGATGGTGCGGATCCGTCGACCACGGATGGCCTGCCGTGGGGAATTTGATCTGCGGCACGTCAAAGCAGGTGACGATCTTCACGACGCCCTCGATCTGCTCGGCGGCGCTCGTGTCGATGGACTTGACCACGCCGTTTGCAATGGTCGAATGCAGCACGCGCGCGACGAGCGCACTGCGGTCACAGAGGTCATCGCAGTACTTTGCGCGCCCGGTTGCCTTGTCGAATGCGTCCACACGGCGGACGCTCTTGCCAACCTCCATGGGGAACCCTCCTTTTGGATCGCAGCAGAATTCCGGCAATGTGCACAGATTCTGCGGGAAATTTCTTTGTAATTTGAAGTATAGCATAAATTCCGCAGCGTGGAAAGCGAAAACGTTATTCTATGTTATAGATAACGGATAATTCGGCAATGGCGAACGCTCCGGCTGGAAAACCCCGCCGATTGCGGATATACTATAGATAAAAACGGAAAATGCAGGGGAGCGGACAGCCGGGCCCGGCGCTGCACGAACGATTCGCACGGGCTATCGCTAAAACGGTGATGGCTCCCGGATTTGTCATTGCGAGGCCCCGAAGGGGCCGTGGCAATCTCGCAGTACCATGTCGGATATCAGGAAAGCCCAGGCGAAAACGTGATCGGTTGCGTGAGATTGCCACGTCGGCCGTTGGCCTCCTCGCAATGACAAACTTGGGGGCCATTGCCTTTTTAATATTAGCCCGCACTTCCCGCCGGTGCAGTGCCGGGTCCGGCTGTCCCCTCCCCTACAATACTGCATGCGGTCGGCGATGGCTTGTACGGGCTGCAACTGCCTTCCCGAGATTGCCACGGGCGCGAAGCGCCCTCGCAATGACACATCAAGGGGCGTGCGCAGGGAACGGTGCACGGCATCGATTTGGCTGTCCTTATGCCGCTTCGCGGACGGGCCTGGCTGTCCCCGCCCCTACAACGCACGACCGGTGCCCCTGCGAAATTTTCCATATTCCATTATCCCTTTTACTGGAGGTATCACCATGCTCGGTTGTGTCATCATGGCGGCGGGAAACGCCGTGCGCTTCGGCGCGAACAAGCTCGAGGCGGAGCTGGACGGCAAGCCGCTCATCCGCCGGGCATTTGAGGCCGTTCCGGCCGGGGTGTTCGACCGCGTCGCCGTCGTCACGCAGTATCCCGCCGTTGCAGCCCTCGCGCGGGAATTCGGTTTCGAGCCGGTGCGCAACGACCGGCCCGGCGACGGGCTGAGCCGCACGGTCCGCCTCGGCACGCAGGCGCTGGCGGATTGCGACGGCATAGCCTTCCTCGTGGCCGACCAGCCGCTGCTGTCGGCATCGGCCGTGCGCGCGGTCGTGCGGCAGTGGCGGGAGCATCCGTCGTGCATCGTGGGCGCGGCCTGCGGCACGCGGCGGGGCAATCCGAACGTGTTCCCGCGGGAATTTTTCCCGGCCCTGTGCGCGCTCGAGGGCGACCGCGGCGGCAGCGCCGTCATCCGGCAGTATCCGGAGCGCTACCTTGCCGTCGACGTCCCGCCGGAGGCGCTGGCCGATGTCGATACTCCCGAGGCTCTGCGCGCCATCCGGGATACTCTGTAGGGAACGGCATACAGCAAATTGAAAATGGGAAAGGAACAGGAAAAAGCCGCGCACATCCGCCGGTTGTGCGCTGTCGGGGAGAGGTATGCTCCTTCCCTGCAAATTATATATCATAAAACAACGAACGGCACGCAAAGCGTGCCGTTCCTGTTATTTCTCATTCCACGCGGAGGCGGGCGGGGAGGGCGGCATCCGGGGTGACGAGCACCGTGCGGTAGCGGTCATACACGACCATGCCGGGCTTTGCCCCGTTCGGCTTGCGCAGGCAGCGTACCGGCGTCACGTCGACGGGGACGTTCTGGCTCTCGCGCGCTTCGGAGTAGTAGGCCGCAAGCTCAGCTGCCTCCGTGATCGTCCCGTCCGGCGGCTGCACGCCTGCGCACGCGATGATAACATGCGTGCCGTGAAATTTCTGCACATGCAGCCACAGGTCGTCGCGCCGCGCCGTCTTGAGCGACAGCTGGTCGTTCTGGCGGTTGTTGCGGCCGACAAAAATGTCGAAGCCGTCCGACGAGCGGAAGTGCATTGGCTTTGACGGCTGCTGCCGGGCCTGCTTGCGGCGGTCCGCCGGGCGGACATAGCCTCCGGCCTCCAATTCCGCTCGTATTTCGCTCAGATCACGCTCATTTTCGGCGCGGGCCAGCTCCTCGAGCACGCCGCCCAGATAGGCCTCCTCGATCTCGCCCTGCGCGATCTGCTGCGTGAGCACCTGCTCGGCGTGCTTGGCGCGGGCGTAGTCCTTGTAGAACCGCGCGGCGTTCTGCTGCGGGGAGAGGTTCGGCTTGAGCGGAATTTCAATTTCGCGCAGATCCTCGTCATAAAAATCCTCGGCGCGCAGCAGCGTCTGCCCGCGCGTGATGGCGTGCAGGTTCGCCGTGACGATGTCGCCCTGACGGCGCAGCTGCTCGCGGTCGTGCGTGGCCTCCAGCTCCTGCCGCTGCAGTTCCAGCTTGCGGCGCGTGCGCTCGTGCAGGTTCGAAATGGCCTTGCGCAGCGTCTGCGACCGCTGCCGCATGCGCTCGGCGTGGTCCGTCTCGGTGTAAAAGCGGTCGAGCAGGGCGGAAAAGCTCTCGCACGGCTCGGCGCGCAGATAGCCGCCGTATTGCCGGATGTCGCGATAGGTGAAATCCGTCGGTGCGCCGTCCTTCCACAGCAGCATGGGCTGCATCTGCGCGGGCGGCAGGGCGGCGAACTCCGCCGTCAGGAATGCCGTCAGCCGCGCGGCGTCCAGCGTGGGGATGGGCGCGTCCGTCTCGCCCGCAAAGCGGAATGACAGCTCGCGCGCGATGAGCGGCGACAGGCCCGCAAAGTGGGCCAGCAGCCATTTGTCCAGCCGCATGGCCGCGTCGGGCCGGTCGAGCAGGGCAAGAAGCTCGGCCTCCGTCGTCTCCTGCGGGATGCTGCGGTCCTGCCGCGGCGGCTCGTGGTAAAACAGGCCGGGCAGCAGCTGGCGCAGCTCGGACATTTCAAAGTCCACGCGCCGCAGGCAGTCGAGGATGCGGCCGTCCGGCCCCGTGAGGATCAGGTTGGAATTGCGCCCGACCAGCTCGAGGATCAGGTGCTTGCGGCAGGGCACACCCAGCTCGTCCGTGCAGTCGAACGTCAGGTCGAGCATGCGCTCGGCCGCGGGCTGGCGGATACCGGCAAGCCTGCCGCCCGCCAGATGCTTGCGCAGCAGCATACAGAACATCGGCGGCTGCGCGGGGTTTTCCAGCTGCGCCTGCGTCAGGTGGACGCGCGGCCGGTTGCCGTTGGCGGACAGCAGCAGTCTTCCGCCGCCGTCACGTCCGCGCAGCTGGAGCACGACGGTGTCGCGCGCGGGCTGCTGGACCTTATCCACGCGGGCCCCGACAAGGGTGGGGCGCAGCTCTGCGGCGACGGCCGTGAGAAACATGGCGTCAAATGGCATGGTCTTCCTCCATCATGGCGGCAAACAGCGCCTCGATGCGCGCGGTCTGCCCGGAGAGATACAGTGCGCCAAACAGAGCCTCCAGCCCCGTTGCGCGGGCATATTCGCCCGGCGTGGCGTGCTTCGGAATGCCGTGAGGATGGGCGTTGCGGCCGCGGCGATAGACGGCGGCCTCCTCCGGCGTGAGCAGGGGCTGGATGCGCAGGGCAAAGCGCGCCTGCGCCGGGGCCTGCACGAGCGCGACGGTCTGCTGATGCAGGCGGCCGTTCGTTGTGCCGCCCTCGACGCACAGCTTTGTGCGCACGAGCAGCTCAAACACGGCATCGCCGATATGCGCCAGCGCCAGGGACGACATGGCCAGCAGCTCCTGTTGGGTCATTTGCGGATGAAAATAGTCCTGCATGGCGCAGTCGCCTCCAGAATGATCGAATTTTGGATGATTTTGAGTGATATTGCCGGGCTGCTTTTGCGTGCTGTAGGGGAGGGGCATGCCCCTCCCGGCACTGTACTGGCGGTTTGAACCGGCTGGCGATAAAACGGTGAAAGCCAAAGGTTTGTCATTGCGAGGCCCCAACGGGGCCGTGGCAATCTCGGGGAGGCACTTCCGACTCGTACCGGCCGTCGATAAAACGGTATGCACCAATTGCGTCTGTAGCGGCGCTCACTGAGCGCCTTGTACAGAGACATTCAACGGCAGGAGGGCACTGGTGCACCACGGCGCTCCCCTGATGTGTCATTGCGAGGAGCGAAGCGACGTGGCAATCTCACAGTACAATGCCGGATAACAGGGAACTTCCGGCGAAAACGTGACCGGTCGCAGGAGATTGCCACGGCCCCTTTGGGGCCTCGCAAGGACAAATCTGGGAGCGCGGCGCTGACAATGATGCCCTGCACCGAATGGGCCGTCCTTATGCCGCTTCGCGGACGGGCGAGGCATGCCTCGCCCCTACATTTGGCCTTTAATGCTTCCGCCATGTTGCGGGGCTGAGGAGCAGCAGCACGGGGAACAGCTCCAGCCGCCCGAGAAGCATGTCGAGCGTCAGCACGACCTTCGACAGGGCAGAGAAGCTCGCATAGCTGCCGAACGGGCCGACCTCGAGGCTCAGGCCCGGGCCGATGTTGTTCAGCGTGGCGAACACGGATGTCACGCTCGTCTCGGCCCCAAAGTTATCGAGCGAGACCAGCAGGATGGACACGACGGCAATGGCGGCATAGCAGATAAAGAACGCCATCGTGCCGCGGATGACCTCATTGCTCACGCGCTTGCCGTCCATCGTCATGACCTCCACGGAGTGGGGGTGCAGCAGGTGGCGCGTCTCGGCGCGGGCCGTCTTGGCCAGGATGAGCACGCGGCTGACCTTCATGCCGCCGCCCGTGGAGCCGGCGCACGCGCCGATGGCCATTAGGATGAGCAGCACGGTCTTGGAAAATTCCGGCCATTTCGCAAAATCCGCCGTGCCGAAGCCCGTCGTCGTGATGACGGAGCCGACGGAGAAGGCCACATGGTGGATCGTCTGGAACACGGTGGGGAAGAACCCGCCCGTGAGCAGCAGGTTGGCACTGATGAGGACGATGGCCCCGAAAATGATGATAAAGTACCAGCGCACTTCGCTGTTGTGCCACGCGAGCCTGAAGCGGCGGCGCAGCAGGAAGAAATACACCGAGAAATTCACGCCGAACAGGATCATGAACACCGTCGTCACGGCCTGCAGGTAGGCCGAGTAGTCCGCAAGGCCGCTGTTGCGCACGGAAAAGCCGCCCGTACCGGCCGTGCCGAAGGAAAGGCACAGACTGTCGAACCACGTTATCTCGCCCCAGCCGAACAGCACGCCCAGCCGGTAGAACAGGATCTGCAGCAGCGTCATGGCGCAGTAGATGGCATAGAGGATCGCGGCGGACGTGCGCATCTTCGGAACCATCTTGCTGACGGAAGGGCCGGGGGACTCGGCCCGCAGCAGATAGATGCTCTCGCCGGACAGCGGCACGATGGCCAGCATGAACACGAGCACGCCCATGCCGCCGAGCCAGTGGGTGAAGCTGCGCCAGAACAGCAGGCACTTCGGCAGGTCCTCCACGGCGCGGAGGATGCTTGCACCGGTCGTCGTAAAGCCGGACATCGTCTCGAACACGGCGTCGAGATACGACGGGATCGCCCCGGAGACCGTAAACGGGATCGCGCCGACGAGCGAGATGAGGATCCAGCTCAGTGCGACCATCACGAAGCCGTCGCGCGCGTGCAGCTCGCGGCGGCGCTTCGGCCGCAGCAGGATAAAAAGCCCGCCGAGCAGGCCGCTGCCTGCGGCCGAGGCAAGCAGGACCCACAGCTCCGGCTCGCCGTAGATCACGGCGACAATGCACGGCAGCAGCAGGAAGGCCCCGATGACCAGCAGCACGTCGCCCAGCAGGGAGAGGATCATGCGGTAATTCATGCTTTCACTCTCCGCTTGTCCAGAATGTCGTCCAGATCGTCGAGGCCCGTCGCTGCCGTCACGACGACGACGGTGTCGCCCGGCTCGATGGTGTCGCGGCCGCCGGGGGTGATGATCCGGCCCTCGCGGTTGATGGCCCCGATGAGCAGGTTCGGCCGCGTGGGCAGCTCCATGAGCGGCCTGCCGCAGACGGCGGATTTCTCCGTGGCGCGGAACTCCAGTGCCTCGGCCTTGTTGCCGACGATCTTATAGAGCGTCTCGACGTTCGAGCCGAGCGAGTTCTGCATGGCGCGGACGTAGCGGACGATGTGGTCGGCCGCGATATAGCGGGGATGGAACACGCTTCCGAGGTCCATGTCCTTGATGATGTGGGAGAATGTCGTGCGGTTGATTTTCGTGACGATCTTCGCGCTCGAGACGCTGCGGGCATAGAGGCTCATCAGCACGTTTTCCTCATCGATGCCCGTCAGCGAGGCCACGGCGTCCATCTTTGCAATGCCCTCCTCGGCGAGCAGCTGCTCACTCGTGCCGTCTCCGTGGATGATCGTGGCCTCGGGCAGGCGCTCTGCCAGCGAGTCGCACACGGCGGCGCTGGACTCGATGATCTTCACGCTCGCGCCGAAATCCAGCATCTGCCGCGCGAGGTAGTAGGAGATGCGCCCGCCGCCGAGCAGCATCACGCGCTTGACGGGGTTCGTCTGCACGCCGATCTTGTGGAAGAATTTTGCGGCGAGCTTCGGACTTGCCACCACGCTGATGCGGTCGCCTGCCAGCAGGGTGAAGCTGCCGTCGGGGATGTACACCTCGTGCTGCCCGCGCTCCACAACGCACACAAGCGCGCCGGACTGCAGGCGGCCGAGGTCCGAGAGCTTCATGCCGTCGAGTATGGAGCCGGGGTCGATGCGCATCTTGTGCAGCTCCACGCGGCCCTTTGAGAATGTGTCGATCTTGATGGAGGCCGGGGCGCGCAGGATGCGCGCGATCTCCGTGGCGCTGGCCAGCTCCGGGTTGAGCGCCATGCTCAGCCCGAGGTCGTCCTGAATGAGATGCAGCCCGCTCGTATATTCCGGGTTGCGCACGCGGGCGATCGTGTTGCCCACACCGAGGCGCTTGGCAATGAGGCACGAGAGCAGGTTCTGTTCGTCCGTGGACATCACGGCGATGACAAGATCGGCAGAGGGCACGCCGGCCTCCACCTGCGTGTCCATGCTGATGCCGTTGCCCTCGACGGTCATGACGTCGAGCGTGTTGCCGATGGCGTCGAGCGCAGCCGTGCGCGTGTCGACGACGGTGATCTCGTGACCCTCGCGGAGCAGCTGCTCCGTCAGCGTCGCGCCGATCTTGCCGGCTCCGATGATAACAATGTTCATTCCCGAAAAGACTCCTGTATGGTGAATTTCAAAATGATCCAATTGATTTGATTACAACTTTGTAGCGGCGGTCACTGCGCAGCCGTTGGCGGCTTTGCCGCCTTACGGATGCGGC
>OGCQ01002128.1_pt1 | contig 21239 bp, 19 predicted proteins | sample 1570161 | NCBI WGS metagenome assembly OGCQ01 (sample SAMEA4384402, study PRJEB24528) | human gut metagenome
TGCCATTCGCTTTTTTCATCCATATCCGTTATAATAGAAGCATCGAAAGGATGGTTCATTATGGCGATGGAATATACCGAAGAACAACTGAATAACTTCGACAAGTCCACTCTCATCCAGCTGTTTCTTGTCCAGCAGTCGCAGCTTAAGGATATCGATGCAAAACTGCAACTGTTACTGGAACAGGCCGCTGTACTGAACAACAACCGCTATGGGCGGTCTTCCGAAAAGCTGGATACCGAGAACCAGATTTGTTTTATGGAAGTCGATGGCAACATCGTGTATTTTAATGAAACTGAAGCGGTTGAAGCGCTTGCGGAGTGCGGAACAGACGGTGATGAAATTCCAAAAACAAGGTCTCAAAAGACCAGAGGCAAACATGCTGCCGATATCCGTAATCTTCCCATTGTTCCGGTGGAACATATGATGTCGGAGGAGGAACTTACGGCTGAATTCGGTAAAGACGGATGGTATCAGCTTGAGGATGAAATCTTCACCCGTTACAGGTTTACACCGATGAAAGTTGAAATTGAAGAACATCACGTCGGTGTATATAAATTAAAAAAGATAACCACTTTAAGAAAGCAGATCATCCCGGATACCTGCTCCGCAACAGTCTGGTATCACCATCACTTGAAGCCGGAATCATAAATGCCAAGTACGTCAATGCTGTTCCTCTGTACCGCCAGGAGCAAGATTTTCAGAGGATGGGAGTTAACATTGACCGTGCGGATATGGCACACTGGACAATTCTTTGTGCCGAGAGGTATCTTTCCATCCTCTATGATTACCTGCATGAGCGATTGTATGATTATCATGTGATTCAGGCAGATGAAACTCCGGTGCGTGTAACCAAAGAAGACCGCAGCGAAGGTGACAGGCATTACATGTGGGTATACCGTACCGGAAAAAATGTATGCGGACAAGCAGATCGTCCTGTACGAGTACCAGCCGTCACGTAAAGCAGACCATCCGATGGAATTCCTGAAAAATTTCAGCGGTGTCTGTGTCACAGACGGATATCAGGTCTATCACACAATAGAAAAAGAGCGTGAGGACTTAAAGATTGCCGGGTGCTGGGCCCATGCAAGGCGCCGTTTTAATGAAGCAGTCAAAGCACAGCCAAATCATTTCAATGATTACTGTACTTATACGGCTTCAACATCTACTTTTACTGATTCTAATCCATCCGCCGATAATGTTACTACGATTTTGCCTGTTTCCCCGGTTCCGCGTACTGCAGCACGAAGTTTTCCTTCGTATGCTTTCGCAACAGTATCGTAATAATTTTCCTCTGATTCCGGATCCGCACTTCCATATCCCATAATTTCTCCCGGACCGTCAAGGCTTATAGATACCGCTTTGTCTGCATTTGGATTCAAAATTCCCGAAGCATCCTGCATACAGATGTCGATATAGGCGATGTCACTTCCATCTGCCGGAATCTGTGTACGGTCTGCTTTTGCGGCAATCACAACCTCGTCTGAAGCTGTCAGTATTTCATCTCTGCCACATTCTTTTCCGTCGCTGTACGCAATAACTTCTACTTTTCCGGCATGATATGTGGTGTCGAAAATTGTGATGTATTTCTTTGTTTCTCCGACTTTCTTACGCTCCACACTCTGCCCGTTAATCAACAGTTCTACTTCATCGGCTGCAGCATACACTTCTACTTTTACAGGTTTCCCTTCGTATCCGTTCCAGTTCCAGCTGCGGACTGCATCGGACATGCTCCACTGTGTCGTACTCTGGGGTTCTCCGTAATGCTGTGGAAGTTGTACAGCGATGTACGGTGCTTTTCTCAATCCCCAGATCAGTTCTCTCCAATAAGAGATTGGTCGGCGGTTTCCAAGAATATTGATATCTCCGCAGTAGGCAATTTTGCAAGGATATAGTGCATAGAACCCCATACTCTGCTGATCTGTGTAATTAATTTTTCCAATACCTGTCTCTCCGATATAATCCCAGGCTGTCCAGTCGAAATCCCCAATTACATATGGCAATTTCTCGACCAGTTCCCAGTTTTTGTCCAAATCCGGCGGATTGGTCTCAGAACCTACAAGGATGCGGTTCGGGAATAGTTTTCCGTCAATCTCATAGCGTGCTGCCGCATAGTTGTAACCGGTAATATCCACCTGGGCACATGCCTCTTTCACTTTCTCAGCTGCAAAATCACTTGCCATGAACTGGGCCATCATTGCCCCCAGATTGTTCATCATGCTGTTGATTTCCTGAGGCTGATCTTTTTCTGTATTCGCTGCTGCCTGTGCGGCTGCATTCTGCGCCATTAATTTTGGAAGATCATTCATAATGGCCAGAAGGAGATTCAGGCTGTTTGTCGTATATCTGGTATCATCGAGAGAACGCAATTTATCTGCTAGTTTTTTGCCCCACTGCACGTCGAATTTATTTCCCGCCTCCGGAATCTCATTTCCGATGGAGTACATAATCACACACGGATGGTTATAATCTTTTTTCACCAGATTTTCGATATCGTGTTCCCACCATTCTGTCATCTGTGTACTATAATCGAATTCCACCTTGGTACTTACCCATACATCCGAATACTCATCCATAACATACATTCCGTATTTGTCGCATGCTTCCAACAGCTTCCGGCTCATCGGATAATGGGCACTGCGGATTGCATTGAAGCCGGTTTCTTTGAGTTTCTTTACCCGCGCCTCCGCAGAATGCGTAAATTCTGCGGTTCCGATAATTCCGTTGTCATGATGGATACATCCGCCGCGAAGTTTTACAACTTTTCCATTCACTCTCAATCCGTGTTTTGTATCCAACTGAAGTTTACGAATTCCGAAGGTTCTTGTTTCCTCATCAATCACGGAATCATTTTCTTTGATATACGTACGATAAGTATACAGGTATGGATTCTCCGCATCCCAACGATTTGGATTTGGTACATACATTTTCTGCTGATATTCCTGTTCAGAATGTTCCTCGACCGTCACTGACATTTCATCTGCAGCAACCACATTTCCTTCTGCATCCATCAGTTCCGTGCACAGTGTAATCTCCCGGATTCCGATTCCTGTGTAAGCGATTGTTGACTTTGCACGAATGATTGCCTGATCATCTTCCACTTCAATTGCTGCAAGCTGTACACTGTCCGGAACAAGATGAAGACGACCAGCAATCATCAGATTTACATCTCTGTAAATTCCGCCCCCTGTATACCAGCGTCCGCTCGGAACTCCATTTTTGACAACTACTTTTAATGCATTCGGTTCGTTGTAGTTCAGATATTTTGTGATATCAACATAAAAATTACTATATCCGTACGGGCATTTCCCAGCAAATGAATTGTTCACATATACAAAAGCATTCTGGTATACCCCTTCAAACTCCAGATATACATTCTTATCCTTATCATCTGCATTCATCGAAAATGTCTTGGTGTACACATAGCTTTCCTCTCGGAAAAATCCATTTCCGCTTCCGTTCGGTTCTTCCGGGTTTCGCTCTCTTCCTATTGATGCATCATGCGGCAGAGTCACCTGTTTTGCCGTGTTGTTTCCCCCAGCCAATGCATCCAGGGAGCTTCCGCTTCCGATTGTGAATATCCAGTTCTGATTGAATTTCTGTTTCTTCATATTCCCATTTTCTCCTGTTATTCAAATGATTCTTTCTGAATTTGAGAGCAACATTTTTTGAAGCTAATTTTTCACATGCTCATTCATAAACTTCGCACTGAGCTGGAACGACTTCACCGGGGACTTGTCCACCCAGTTCTTATGAGTTTCCAGTATCACAGCATCCACACCGCTTTTCTGTGCAATCTCCACCATCTTCGTCAGGTTCATATTACCGTATCCAAGTTCCATACTGTCCGATTTGAGAATCTGTCCTCCCGGTCCGCTCATCCTTGTTCCTCGGTCATTGATGTGGTAGAGCTTCATCCGCTCTCCCAAGCGTTCCATGAGAGCAATCGTATCCACACCGGCCTCTGTCGCCCAGTAAGAATCGAATTCGAAGTTGACATATTCCGGATTTGTCTTTTCAATCAGCACATCGTAGGCACATTTTCCAGCTCCCACTTTGCGGAATTCACAGTTATGATTGTGATATAACAAGGAAATGCCTCCTTCTTTCAGAATTTTTCCTGCCTTATTTAGCTTCTGTGCCAATTCCAGTACCGCTGCCATATTGGAATAATCAAACCGATGCATTCCCGTAATGACAATATACTTTGTGGAAAATGTTTTTGCTTCTTCTATAATTTCCTGCGGATTTCTAAGAATGCTTCCAAGATCCTCGTGGATACTGACCACCTTAAGTCCGGTGTCCGCAATCAACTTCTTCCAGTCTAATTTCGCTGTCTTTCCAATCGGCATCCCCGCAAGGGTTGTCAGAACACGAACGATCGGCGGCATCTTTTTTATCATGAATCCATTCAGCTCGATTCCGTCATATCCGGCTTCTTTCATCAGGCGGATCGTTTCTCTTGCCTTTTCTTCGGAACCCATTGCCGTTCCGATCTGAATTAACTGAATTGCTTTTACTGCCATGTTATCTTGTCTCCTCACTTATTCCATATATGCCGAACTCTTCATGATCGTATTCAACATTCTCTTCGCACAGGTCTGCAGATCTCCAAGTGTGATCGGGCAGACTACATCGCCATCTTTCGCACCTACTGAAGCGATAATCTCATCCACATCCTCCTGTTTTCCAGGCATCGTCAGATCATTTCCTGCCTTGATACATCCTGCTGCACTGGAGCATCCGTACTTGAATTCCATTCCCTGATTCATCTCCATACCGCCGGTTGTCCCCCAGTCTGTCATAACGATTCCGTCAAATCCCCATTCATTTCTCGTAATGGCTGTCAACAAATCTTTATTATTGGCAGAATGGATTCCGTTGATGAGATTGTAGGATGTCATAATGGACATCGGTTTTGCTTCTTTGACTGCAAGCTCGAATCCCTTCAGATAAATCTCACGAGCCGCTCTCTCACTGACGTGTGCATTCGTGTGCATTCTGTTATCTTCCTGATTATTCAGTGCGAAATGTTTGATAGTTGTGCCAACTCCGGCATGCTGCTGTACGCCCAATGTATCTGCTGCCGCACATTTCCCTGCAACAAGCGGATCCTCGGAATAATATTCGAAGTTACGTCCGCACAACGGATTTCTGTGAATATTCATCCCCGGTGCCAGCCACAGTGTCACACCGAATTCTTTCATCTCTTCCCCCACAATATCTCCGCATTCTTTGATTGCATCCACATCCCATGTCTGGGCAAGCAGTGTGGCAATCGGGATTGCAGTACAGTACTGATAATAGTCAATGGCATCTTCCGGAATCTCCGGCTTTGGTGAACCGGCCATAAGTAAGTCCATTCCCGGAATTGGCGCATCACTTGTTCCCGGAATCACATTGCCTTCTGCATCTGCCTTGAAATGCTTCGACAGTCGAAGTCCTGCCGGTCCGTCCGCCAGTACCAGATTGCGAATGTCACGATCTTCAATCATCAGGGAAGTGGTGTCTCCCGCCGCCCCCGGTACAACTGCAGAGGAACTGCCAATGATAGCAGTGTCACCGCCCATATTTCCTCTGGAGGTACCGACGCATAATTCTGCCATCTCCGGAATGGTCAGCTGACCAACCAGATCATCTAAGGTCGCCTGCCCTGACATGACATCCTGCATCGTAATCTTTTTCTCTGAACTGTTTGCAGCAATCTCTGCATTCGTTTCCTCATAGGTCACAGTTTTTGTTTCGATATCAGTGGAAGCGATATCGAGCTTACAAGCCTGCTCTTTTTCAGCCTCTTCCTCTGCATAACCATAAGGTGTCACATCTGCTGATGATAACTCATTCATCTCGCAGTCCAATACAAGGCGATTCGACAGTACTTCTGTCACAGTCTCCTGATCCAGCACAACTGCGGCTGACACCTTCGTTGCTCTGGAATTCACACCAACTCTGACATAATAGGTTCCTGCTTCCAATACATAAGAGGCTCTCTGTACATCATAAGATGCCATGCGATCCACCTGATAAGTGATAATAAGCTCTTCACTCTCACCCGGAGCAAGTTCCTTTGTCTTCGCATAGGCTGCCAGTTCCTGATACGGCTTTTCCAGTTTGCCTGTCGGAGCGGAATAATATACCTGCACCACTTCTTTTCCGCTGTATGTAGCGCCGGTATTTGTCACACATACCTTTACGGAAATCTGTTTCGCATCTGCAGTCACTTCTTCTGTCTTTACGTCAAATGTTGTATAGGATTTTCCATAACCAAACGGATAAGCCGGAGTCACATCAAAGGTATCGAAATAGCGATATCCGACATAGATTCCCTCTTCATAATATTCATCATGGATATCTCCGTTCATATGGCTAAACGTCTTCGCATTCGGATAATCCTCATAGTTCTCTGCCCATGTTGTTGTCAGATGACCGCTCGGAGATACCTTGCCTGTCAGTACGTCTGCAAGCGCATGTCCGCCGATATTGCCCGCCTGACTCATTAGCAGGATTGCACCGATGCCTTCCTGTGCACGTAAGAATTTTGTATCAATAACGCCGCCTACATTCAGCACTACAATCAGATTCCCGTAGGCGTTGGCAAGATTTGCAATTGCAGTTTTTTCTGTATCACTCAGCTCATAATCTCCTGCCCCCGGAGTTCTGTCTTTTCCCTCTCCGGAATTACGGGAGAGCACGTAAATGGCAAGGTCTGCTTTCATCGCATCAATTTCTTTCTGACTCACTCCGGAAATTGCCGGCTCTACAAATGGCTCCGTAAAGATTTTCATCACAGCAGCCATTCCTTTTGCTGCCATCTCCTGCTGAAGTTCTCCAAAATATCCCATTCTGGCAGTCTCTACCTGTGTATCATATGTATCCATCCATGCTTTCGTCGTCAGACTGAAGCCTGCATCTTCCAGTCCCTGTTCCACGTTCACCACAAAGCGGCTGTTGACATCTCCCGAACCGGTTCCACCTTTGATGGTTCTTCTTGCCCCGTTACCGAAGAGAGCAATTGTTTTGACGGATTTGTCAATCGGAAGTGCTCCCTTGTTTTCCAATAATACCATTCCCTGAGACGCCACCTTTCTGGCACGTTCCATGTTTCTCTTTTCACGGGAACTGATTTCTGAATTTCCTGTTGCAAATAATTTTGACATCGTGTGACGCTCCTTTTTATAATTTTTTCACAGTACCTTCTGTGATTCCACTCTCATTGAAAGCATCCACTCTCACCCAGTAGTCCTGTCCTTTAACAAGCGCTCCTACCTTTTTGGTATTTCCGAATACCATATAGCTGTGGTACAGTTTCTCCGGCGCATGTCCCCATAGGATGTTGTAGCCCATTGCTCCATTTTCCCTGATGGACACGTTCATATCCACATCACCTTCGCGTACTGCCTCGAATTCCGGCACTTCTGGTTTCGCACCTTCCCCGATACCGAATACACGTAATCCTGAGATACATGGTTTTTGATCATATGGAATCTCCAGAATGTTCAGCTTCACATAGCGGATTTGTTTTCCTGCTTCCATCACGACCAGATCATGCGGTAAATCCGTTTCTGCCTGTGATTTATCCTCCAGCACCTCAAAATGCTCGCCATCCACAGAGCCTTCCAGAATCCATCTCGTCACATGATCCTGCTCTTCGATATATCTTGGCTGTGTCTGTGTTCCTTTAATTTTCCCTGGAACCGGAATGTCAATCTTATCATCTGCAAAGTTGATCTGCACGGCACGCACATCATAGTTTTTGCCAAGGTCAATCTGTAGCCATTCTCCCGGCTTCTCAGATGCTGCTCTCCACCATGTCTGTACATTCTCATCGGCAGCTTTTTCCGGACCTTTTCCTTCTTCACAAGAAGAAGCTGTCATTTGTTTTCCATAACTTAAAAGATACCACTTTGGATTCTCCCATGGATCCTGCTTCTCGCCTGTCACTTCCATTGGCCAGTCACCATAACGCTGGTTGCAGAATAACTCTCCGTCTGCATCCCTTCCTGCCTGCCAGAGCCCGACACGACGCTCGAACTGCTGGTTCACACTGATTCGCATGGTCGAGGTATGCCACAGATTTCCCGCTGTATCCTCCATCGTTGAACCATGTCCTGCACCTGGGAGAAATCCGCCCGGCTTATAGGAGAATGGATTGTTCTTCGCCAATGTAAATGGCCCGAGCGGGCTGTCACCGATATAGACACCGTCCGCATAGACATTATACTGCGCCCCCGGACATGCATACTGTAAGTAATATTTTCCGTCCCACTTATCCATCCATGCACCCTCAATGTATGGTTTCTGACTGAGCATGCCTTTAATCAACGGAACTAGTTCTTTCGGAAGCTGCTCCTCTGTCTGATGATTCATTTTCAAAAATCCTTGAAAACGGAGCTCTATCTCTTCATCTGAGAGTGGCCACTGACAGTGATCCTCTCCTGCACGTTCGTACCCTTTGGCAAATGCATCTCCCTCAATCATCACCTGGCGTTCGCCGAGTGGCAGCATGGTTTTCGGATCCATCTCCACGCCCCAGAGCGGTGTTGTATTGGAACATCCCCAGTAGAAATACACTCTTTTGTCATCATCCACGAACAGGTTCGGATCCCAGAAATCAAAGGTTCCCGGAATCTCTTCATACTCTCCGTTTAGGATGTCTTTCGTGCGGTAGAAATTACAAACCTCTCCGCGTCTTGATGCGCTGAAGTACACATACTCGCCCATCACACGCACATCCGGTGCGTAATCATACAGCGGAAGGTTCTCCGGCAGACGATGACTCTCCCAGTGAGCCAGATCTTCTGACACCCAGACACTTAAGTTCATCGATGCGAAAATATAATACTTTCCTTTGAAATAAATCATGGACGGGTCTGCCGCCTCGCGGGCAACCTTCAACGCCCCCTCTCTTGGATCCATGTTAAACTGATAGCGGTAATTGATATTTACCGGATTACAAAAATATTTCATAATTAAGCCTCCCTCTTTTGTTTCAGTTGATTCTTCACTTTTTTATAAATAATTACCGTAAGTACCGATGTCACTACAATTGAAATAAAATCGGCCATCACATGTGCGGTTGGAATACCCATCATCTTCATGATCGCATTCATAATGTAAAGAAGCGGTATGAGTAGTACTCCTTGCCTCAAAACTGATGTAATCGTCGCCATCAAAGCACTCCCTGTCGCCTGCATAAAATTCTGTCCGATATAATATATCCCTACAAATGGAGCAGACAACAACTGAATGCAGACAATCTTCTGTCCCAGCTCAACAACTTCCAAATCCCGGATAAACAGACCAACCAGAGCTTTGCTTCCAAGCATTCCCACCGCTCCGAAAACAACGCCAATCCCTAATGTAAGAATAAATAACTTCATCACGACCTCTTTGATACGTCTCATATCCCCGGCACCGTAATAATACGCCATCAGTGGCTGAACACCCATACAGAGCCCCATCTGGAGTAATCCTACTATCATCGTTGCCTTGCCTGCTGCCGCCATCGCCGCAACTGCACTTGTTCCGTACAGTACAAGGAGTTGGTTGCTGAATGTTGATGCAAACCCATTTAAAATGTTGGAAATGGCATTTGGAAATCCAAGTGCAAATACTCGCCCCAGATGTCGTACACTTTCTCTCGCCGGTTTCGGATTGAATGTCAGAATCATTTCATGATGCATTTTATACCAAATCAGATAGACAATGCCAATTACATTACTCAGCACGGTAGCCAGTGCGGCTCCTGATACACCCATTTTCACCCCAAGGATCAACACCGGATCCCAAAGAATATTCATACCGGTTGAGACAAAATTGGCAATTAAACCTGGTTTAATCACACCCTCTCCCCGGACAAGACAGGCAATTGCATAATTCAAAAGCATTGCCGGTGACCCCACTGCCAGAATAAGCATGTAATTTCTTGCATACTGCCACATTTCCTCATTGGTTCCGAGGAATTTCAACAAAGGATTCGAAAAAACTATAATCAGACCTGCTATAATCACTCCTAATAAAATGGCTGTCCAGATACACAAGCTCATATAGCTGCGTGCCCGTTTCTTCTCTCCTGCTCCGAGTGCCTGCGCAATCAGGGTGCAGCCACCATTTCCAAGCAGCATACTGACCGCTGTCATAATACTGAACACCGGCATAATAAGGGATACTGCCGCAACCTGTGTGTAATCATTCAAAAAGCCAATGAAATACATATCCGCCATGTTGTAGATTATCATAACCAGAACCGAGATCAAGGATGGGATCCCCATGGAAAATATTGCTTTCCATACCGGTCTCTTAAATATTTCCTGATTTTGCATCGTTTTCTCCTTCCCCATATGCCTTATTGTAAAAATTCCAGTTTAGCTTCCGCCAAACTGTAATTTCTACATTTTCCATATTATTGAGCCTTCTGCTGTTTCAGAGCCTCTTTCTTTTCTGCGATACGTTTCTGAACCGCTACCATATCCTCACGATTGAGATGACAGAATTTCATAGCAACCAATGTGCAGATCCACCCCAACATCGGAAGTGCATATGTAAGACCAATTGTCAACACCAATACACCAGTTGTACACTCATCTCCCGGCTGTGGCATCGTTGATGTATATCCAATCAGAGCTACTGATGCAGATGCAATCAACGCACCAAATGAACTGATAATTTTATCCAGGAAGCTGTATGTACCGGATACAACTGCCGGAACATATTTTCCTGTTCTGTCTAACTCATAGTCAACGATGTCTGCCATAAATGAAGTATTTGCCGTCGACACACACATTTTTGCTCCGTTTAAAAATAATGTCAGTACCACATAGATAATCATACTTGAACTGAACATCACACCGATTTTACTCGGATCTATAACAACGAAGAATACAATTAAGATTGCACCCAATACCAGACATACCTTTGTCCATGTGGTAATTGCTTCCTGACTTCCGTGCTTTCCTGCATATCTTGCACCAAAAATTGCAAATATAATCGATGGCAGCATAGAAACCATTCCTAATATAGAAGATAATCCCATATTTCCGATAATAATTCCACCCATCATTGTCGTAATGACTGCCTGTGACGCTGTTACCTGTGCAATCTTATCTGATGCAGCTGCCGCAACGTAACACTGCAGAGGTTTGTTTTCCTTCAGAACAGCAACCATATCTTTCACTTTCAATGGTTCTTTTTTTACATTCAATCCTTCAAAGTTCTCCGGTTTATCAAACTCACTTACCCCTAGACATACAAGAACAAGTCCAATAAATGAAATCATAATTACTAACTTACATACTGCTGAGAGGTATTCCAGGTTGATTGTTCCGCCAAACTTAGGAAGAAGTACTACATTAAATACAATTCCCAATGTCATCGGGAGCAGATAGTTCAATGCTGTCACCCATACGCCGATTGTCGGACGCTGTTTTGGATCATTACTGATCAGTACCGGAATTGTCTGTCCTGTCATATTTACGATAGTATATCCAATTACATATACAACATAAAGTACTGTGAATACAACGATACCTGCAATACCTGTAAACTTCCCTGTCAACCAGCTGAACATTCCCAGCAGTCCTATTGCTTCAATGCCCCATCCTGCAACCATTAGGATCCGAATTTTACCAAACTTTGTGTTTACGCGGTCGTACACAAATGCAAGCAGCGGGTCTGTAATTCCATCCAGAATACGTGTACATGTCAAAATCACACCCACAACGGCCGTTGCAACTCCGAATCCAATACTTGCACTGTAGCTTGCCATTCCAATCAACGAATACACGCTCATTCCAATGAAGGCGTTACATGCATAACAGATGATCTGCCACAATTTCGCACGGCGATACTGCACACCGTCAATTTCACTTTGGGTTAATTTTTTCTTCTTTTCTTTCATTCTTATGTTCCTCCCAATACCTTTTTTGTTTTGATTCTTTATCTTGATTATAAAAGTGCCACCCCGGTTGTGTAACAAATTTTTCGTGTTTTCGTTTCTTTTTTCATGATATATATATCGCATAACGAATCTCATAACATTTTCACGATAAAATTGTCTTTTCACTCAGCTTTATCTTCCATAATAAAAGAAAAGGATTATAATAATAGAAAGAAGAAAGGACTTAATCTTATGAAACTAAAAGGAAAGATTGATATGATGGGTTTTTTAAAAGAATTGAAGAAATGTACCGGAGAGGTCTTTTTTGAAACGCCCGACGGAGACTGCCTTGCTTTGAAATCTGCACTGAGCCAGTACATCTTCTGTACGATTGCCAATGAACCGGAACTTTTTGAAACCGGAACACTTCGATTTGAGTATGAATCCGATATAGCGTTGCTTCTCCCATGGATAGAAGAAATATAGAATTCGAAATCTTTTAAGTAAATAATAATGAAAAGTGGAGGATATGAGATGACAATAAATGAACGGCTGGAATTTTTCAAAGAAATGCTGCGCTGCAATTATGATGTGTATTTATGGACGTATACTCCTGAATTAGAACTTATTCATACAAACTGCCCTCAGGATCTTGTAATCAGTGATGCCTCTTCTATTCTGGATTTTGCTGACACTTTACAAGAATATGTCACATCCGGAAAACGCACACCGATATGGCTGGATTCCTCTATGGGTCTTCTTTACATTTCTGTTTTCGAATACGAGGATGCTGAATTAAAGCACATTCATATGCTGGGACCTATTTTAAGGGGCAAGAACTCGCATTTGTTAATTAAAAAAGACCTGGATTCGCGTACGCTTTCTGTAAAACTTCGCTCGAAAATATTTCGGCAGATCGATCAGATTCCGGTAATGCCTTCCTCAAGTCTTTACCAGTACACCCTGATGTTTCACTATGCTGTTACAGGTGAAAAAATTACTACCGCCGACATTTCTTATCCACAGGGGCAGACTTCAGATTCTAATGACCTCAAACTGATATCTGATGAACATGCCGGTATCTGGAAAGCCGAGCAGGAGATGCTTCAGATGTTCCGGGAAGGAAGTCCTGATTATAGGAAGGCTCTTGGCAAATCCACCAATCTAAGCAGTGGTGTAAAGTTTGATATCGGTGATTCTCTCCGTAAACAGAAAAATGATGTAATTGTTCTGCTCGTACTCTGCTCACGTGCTTCGATTGAAGGCGGATTAAATCCTTCCATTGCCTACACATTAAACGACTATTACATGCAGAAGCTCGAAGAAGCTAAAAGTGCATCTACCATAAATAACTTAACCCATACTATGCTGGAAGATTTTATGCAGCGTGTCCGCTCTGCAAAACAGACTACTGATGTTTCTTCCCAGATTCAGAATATTTGCGACTACATCTCCGTGAACCCCGGGGAGAAGTTCTCAATTGCAGAACTTGCTGAAAGAACCGGCTACACAGAATATTATTTTTCCCACAAATTCAAGAAAGAAATCGGTATCAGTATTGCAGACTTTATTAAACAGGTAAAATTAGAAAAAGCAAAGCTGCTGCTTAGTGCAACCACTATGAATATTCAGGAAATCAGCGATGAACTCGCCTTCGGCTCCCGAAGTTATTTCTCCTCTTCCTTCCAGAAGGCATTCGGGATGTCACCGAGCGATTATCGGAATAAAAATACAAAGCTGTAGTTAGCAAAGAAAAAGGCTCATCCCGGTTTAAGCCAAACTCCCGGATGTGCCTTCTTTTCTTTACGTTTTTCTTGTTGTAACTGACGGCCTGCCTATTCGCCTTTTTTAATCTGCTGAAGCATGCGGTTTAAGCCCTTCACCTGTTCCTCTGTGATACTGTCTTTCATATGTCCTAACATACTTTCCAGCGTCATTCTTCCCATCATGCGGACCAGATTCGGATTGTCTTTGACACTTTCTGCCACATCTCCTCTTGATTCTGCTCCAGGTGCCTGTGCCATCAGTTCTGCTAGAATTGCACCTGCTTTCGGACTTGCCTTAATCTCACTCATTTTATCTTTGATAGAATAGCATTCCGGTTTATATGGTTCATCATCAAACCAGTTAATAACATCTTTGATTTCTCCCATCACGTAATCCGGATTTGCTTCCTCTACCTTACGGATGTGGATGCTGTCCTCTTCTGCGCCTGCTTTCGCAACAATCTCATGCTCCCCTGTCATCGGAACTGCAAATCGGAAAATACGACTTCCGTCCTGAGTTTCTAACAATGTTCCGTCTACATACAAAGATACTGTTGTCTGATTGGAATATACTTTTACTTCAGTTGTGTCTTCCTTGCGGTCTACATATCTGCTTCCACAGATGTGAACGAAAGCGTCCTCTTTGTTCCAGTATGCTTTATACAGATAGAATGCATCCTTTTTCAGCTTTCTGTCCATTGTGACAAGCCCTTTCTGGTTCACTCCATGCTTGCCGCCTTCATCACGGCCGTCTGCCGCGAAGTCAAACATATTCCATACGTGTGTTGCCCACAGATATGGACGTTCCTCAATCATTTTCAACATATGCTCATGATATACTGTCTGGTAAGTCTCAGAATAATCTCCGTGAGTCGGATTTGTGCTCTGGTACTGTGGATTAGCGTCTGCACCATACTCAGAAAATCCGATACAACGATCCGGATATTTCGCATGATACTCATCAAAAAATTCATCATTCTGTTCCAGTTCACCCAGATACCATCCGAAATACAGGTTATAGCTGTTCACATCCGGAATCTCCAACAACGGGCTGTCTGTCTCCTGCATGAATACATTTGCCATCGTTGTGAAACGAGTCTTGTCTAACTTGTGGCACAGATCATTCAGCAATCTGTGGTTTTCTAGTAAATCCTCGTCAACCGGTGTTGCGGCTGTGATTTCGTTGGAAAGTCCCCAGCATACAATGGACGGATGATTGTAATTCTGTACAACAAGCTCTTCCATCTGACTTAATGTGTTAGCACGTCCGTTTGGCATATGCATAGTAATATACGGAATCTCTGCCCATACAACCATTCCATACTCATCACACAAATCATAGAATTCCTGTGCATGCTGATAATGCGCAAGTCGGATTGTGTTCGCACCGATTTCCTTGATGATCTCCATATCTTCTTTGTGCATCTCATAGCTCAATGCATTTCCTGCTCCGGTACGATCCTGATGACGGCTGACACCACGCAGTGGATATACGCGTCCATTTAATACGAATCCTTTTTCCGGATCTGTGTAGAAGCTTCTGCATCCAAATGTAGTCTCTGTCACATCTCCGCTTGAAAGTTCTGCCTTTGCATGGTATAAGTACGGATCATCCACACCGTCCCACAGGTGAACGTGCTCCAGTTCGAATGTTGCTTCTGCGTGTCCGTCAACAACCGAAACTGTCTTTGATTCACTCTCTTCTCCTGTGATTGTAATCACGACTGAATCCGCATTTCCTGTCACCCATGTCTCCACCTTCACAGATGCTTTTCCTGTCGGCACGCGATTTTCGTCACACTCTACGGTCGGAGTCACTGCAATTCCATTTCCTCCCGCATAATCCAGTTCGAAATGGCTTTCCGGTACAACAATCAAGTTCACCATACGATACAGACCGCCATAGAATGTAAAGTCTGCTTTCTGTGGATACACATAATTATTGTCTGCATTATTCAAGGCAACTGCCAGCACGTTTTCTTCCTGCAGCTTATCTGTCAGATTCACACGGAATGTAGAATATCCACCCTCGTGATGTGCCACTGCTTCTCCGTTCAGATAGATATCTGCGATCACAGATGCACCAAGGAATTCCACATATACCTGACTTCCTGCTTCTAATTCCGGTTTCTGAAATTTTGTCACATACCAGCAGGTACCTCTGTGGTAGTCATTGCCGCCGTCCTGTCCGTCTACGGCATTCCATGTGTGTGGCAGACTGATCGCAGTTCCTTTCTTTGATGCTGCATCTGCTGCATTCTCTGCTTCTTTCACAAACATCCAGTTGTCTTTTAATTCCATTACCTTTCTCATATTCTAATAATCTTTACCTTTCATTATTTTGTATAATTTCCAAGTACAGTAAGACTTGGTTTTGCTGTACGTGTCTGTGTTGTGCGGTCTACGGAGATCAGACCAAATGTCATTCCGAATCCTTTCTGCCACTCGAAATTATCCATCATAGACCAGTACATATATCCTTTGACCGGAATGCCATCCTGAATACAGTTCTCCACACCTTTCATCGCTGTCTGAATGTAAGCAACTCTTCGTGTATCATCTGCTGTTGCAATACCGTTCTCTGTCACCATGATCGGCATCGGCATTTCCTCATATACTCTGCGGATCACATGCTCTAAGCCTTCCGGATAATATTCATAATCCATCTGTGTGATCTCTGCTCCCTCCGGAACCGGAAGAATTCCGTTTGGTCCAATGAGTGAACGGGAGTAGTTCTGTAAACCAAAGAAATCATCCTCTTTGATATAAGGAACGTAGTGTGTAAATTCATCCACCCATTCTTTAGCAGCTGTCTCTTCTCCGCCTTCCTGTGCCTGAATATCATGCAGTGATAAGGTAAGACCAATCTGAAGTTCCGGTTTTACTGCTTTCATAGCTGCTCTTGCTGCCTGATGTGCACGAATCACAAGCATGTCACCCTCCGGTGTTCTTGCACTGACAAATGTCTGGAGAGTATCTGTTCCGAATATTTCCACGTTCTCTTCTTTCTGTTTCTGCATATTTGCCATCATGTCGTTGAAATTCATTCCAACCTGAGCAGTTCCTTCCAGATCCTTTTTCTCTTCTGCTCCACCCTGCTGCATTCGCTGCATCTTTGCCATCATCTGTGCTCTGTAACGTGCGGAGATTGCAGCTACCTGGATTCCCATATTCGCCTCATTGATGGTGCAGACATAATGCATCAGATCGCCCAACTGCTCTGTTACATACTGACAATAGTTCTTGAACGCCTCTACGGTTGCTTCATTCTCCCAACCGCCATTCTCAATCAACCATTTTGGAGATGTGAAATGCATCATCGTCACGATCGGCTCTACCCCATTTTCTCGGCAGCATGTAAGAACTTTACGGTAATGTTCAATCTCGTTCTCATCATAGACACCCTGCTTTGGCTCGATTCTTGCCCATTCAATAGAGAAGCGATATGCATTCAGACCGGCTTCTGCGACCATCTTGATATCCTCTTCATAACGGTTGTAATGATCCACCGCATCTAAAGAGGGCTCATTAAAATTTCCGTATTTCATGTGCTCCATTGCCCAGTAATCGCTGTGTATGTTGTTACCTTCTACCTGATGTGCTGCAGTTGCTGCACCTACCAGAAAATCTTGTGGTAATGTATTCATCATTTCGTTCTCTCCTTTTTCATTTCAATTATGCTGCCCTTTACAGCTTTCCTATTTTCAAGTATAGAATATCTCAAAGTACTTTTTTCCATGAATAGGAATTCACGTTTTTGTTAGCATTTTCATTATCTTTTCTCGATTTTAAGAACATGTATTACTTTTTAGGGAATACCTGACTATAATTGGGTTCGGAATAAGGAGGTCCTCTAATTCCGGACATATAAAGATAGCGAATAAAAATGCTCCCGTAGCTTTGCTCGTTTCAAGCAAAACTACAGGAGCACCCAAAAAAGGCTACACGGTTCATAACTTTATGATTTTCTATTTGAATAAAGTGTTTCCCTGTCAATATATGATAGGGAGGCATTTTTGTAATATATCAGTCCCACCGTATCCGCCAGAAGCCATCCGATAGGAATTGCCCACCAAATTGCTGTTACGCCGATAATCGGTGCAAAGACATAAGCTAATACAACTCTTGTTCCAAGAGAAATGACAGTCAGTATAAAAGACATTTCTGCACGCCCAATCCCTCTGTAAAATCCATACAGAAGAAACAGACAGCCAATTCCCGCAGTTCCTTGTGAAATTACGGTAGCAATCGCTGCTCCGGGCGTTCCCATTTTTAGGGAAATCACAAAATATAAATCCAAAACAACGTTTAAAACCGAGGATACTGCCAAAAAATATAATGGTACAATCGAATTTCCTACTGAGCGCAAAAGATACGCATAGAAATTATACAAAAATATAAAGACTATTCCCACAAAATAATGCTCCACTCCCCATACACAGCCCTATAATCAGCGATGTTAAAAATGTCATCAATGTGTATGCCGATCCAACTGCCGCCAATGCGTCGGAACCGATAAACCGTCCCACAATAAACATATCTGCGATATTATATATTTGCTGCAAGAAATTACCCAGCATCATCGGTAATGCAAAGAGTAGCATATTTTTCACAATAGGTCCTTCGGTTAACTTCATATTCTTCATTATTTCAAATACTTCCCTCTATTCAGTAATTTAGTAAATTCATTCTTAATATTATAACATCAATTTCATCATCCGTGCCCACTTCTCCAACAGATTCTTCTCCCTTGTCGATTATTTTACATTTCCTTCCACATTGATGATTGAGTTTCTGTTCATTCTCGCTATACTGGCAATTGTACCCCCCCCCCAAAAAAAACAGAAACACCTCTTGTTGCTGTTCGCATCCATCTCATGAGCAGCAGCAAGATCCGGTAGAATTATTCACAAATATCAGGAGGAATTATCATGGCAAATAAAAGAACTTATTTAGTAACCGGTGCGGCAGGATATCTCGGAAGTGAAGTATGCAGACAGCTGTTGGAGCAGAACGAAAGCGTACGTGCATTTGTACTGCCGAACGATCCTGCAATTCAATACATTCCAAAGGACGTAGAGATTGTAGAAGGTGATCTCAGAGATAAAGCATCTTTAGAAACTTTCTTCCATGTAGATGCGGATACAGAAACAGTAGTTCTGCACTGTGCAAGCATCGTTGCACTCGGCATGGAGATGCCGAAGATTGTGATGGACATCAATGTAGGCGGAACTCAGAATATTATTGATCTGTGTCTGGAGCATAAAGAATGCAAAAAGTTAGTATATGTAGGAAGCACTGGTTCCATTCCGGAAGCGCCGAAAGGCTCCGTAATGAAAGAAATCAGCTATTACGATCCGGAACCGGTGATCAGTGCTTACGGAAAATCCAAAGCAATGGCCTCCCAGCTTGTGTTAGATGCAGTAAAGAACGAGCATCTGAACGCCTGCCTTGTACTTCCAAGCGGCATCCTTGGACCTGGAGACAATGCAATCGGACAGGTAACCGATGGACTGCTCAAACAGATGAACGGAGAAGCTGCCATCGGAATCAACGGAACCTTTAACCTGTGTGATGTAAGAGACCTTGCAAACGCAGTCATCCTGGCAGTAGAAAATGGAAAATCCGGAGAGAGCTATATTCTGGCAAATGAAGTCATTACTTATCCGGAATTTGCAAACATTGTTGCAAAAGAAGGTCGCTGCAAACGTCCGCTCTTCTTCCTTCCTCTTCCACTGGCTTCTTTCGTTGCAAATATATTGGAAAAGCAAGCGCAGAAGAAGGGCTCCACACCTGCACTTACAAAATACATGATTTATAATCTGTCAAGAAATAATGCTTTCGACTCCTCAAAAGCAAAAAAAGATCTTGGCTACAAGACCAGACCTTTCCATGAGACGATTCGGGATGAGATTGCATGGCTGAAGGAAATTGGAAAACTTCAGGGAACCAATACCGTCAACACGGTTTCATTCAACGACTGAATCAATTCGGCAACCTGCTGCGGAGGCTCCTGTGTACCGGTTTCCAGCCAATTGCTGATGATTCCTGATGTTCCTCCTGCAAGATAAGCATAGACGGCCGCCTGTTTTGGATTACTCGTATAGTCCGCCTCCGGTGTGAGGTGAGATAACGCATATCCGGAACAGGCATCCGTAAGCCGTTTCATAAAATCATCATTCGAAGAATTTGCAAGCAACGGCAAAAGAAGTTCTCGATTTTCTCGGAGTGAGGTCAGCAGAGTGACTAATGCCGGTACAGTTTCGTTCTGTACATAGGAATCCAATAATTTTTCAAATGCCTCTACGGCTTCATTCTCCAGTTTTTCCATAAGATCATACACATCCTGATAGTGTTTATAAAACGTGCTGCGATTGATTTCTGCATGTCCACAGATTTCCTTTACCGTAATCTTGGCAACTGGTTTCTCTTTTAGAAGTTCCAGAAAAACATTCTGAATCATATGTACTGTGTAGCGAACTCGTGCGTCTGTTTTCATTGATCTGCCCTCTCTTTCTTGACATTTATTATAGAAATATGATTCATTTTATGTGTCGAAAAATTCTTGTTTTTGTTCCTATTTTCATGTCAAATCACAAGAATGCTTTTGTAAACGATAATCTTGCCTATCCTTATTCTTAGATGTAGAATGCAGTTAGTATCTTACAAGGAGCATTAAATATACACTATGAAACTAATTACCATTAAAGCCGAAAATACCGAACAAGTATCCGGAGCTGTCCGTATCGAAGATGTACAGTTGCTTGCTCCGATTCCACACCCTCTCCAGGATGTGATCTGTCTCGGAATCAACTATATGGCACATGCAGAAGAGGCCTCCCGTTTTGAGAGCAAAGCATTTGGCGGTGAACGTCCTTATCCCATCTATTTCTCCAAACGAGTAAATGAAGCCGTAGCTGACGGTGACATGATTCCTTCCTATCCCGAACTGGTAGACAGTCTTGACTATGAATCAGAACTGGCTGTCATCATCGGAAAAGTATGGACGGTTTCACTCCAATGGGACCATCCATCCTAACCGCAGATCAGGTTGAATTTCCTCTTTTTCTTGGACTTGCTGATATGATTAATACATTCTTCATTCTCTAAACCTCCTTCCTACAACAAGAACAAAAAGAGACGCGGAAGATCAAGATATCTGCTTTCCGTTATGGTTGATGTTGTAAAGGATGGTGAAATCATTCCTGCCAAAGTAGTTTATGTTCGCAATCGTAATAAACGCAAGGAATATCTCTGCCTTATTTCCACGGACGTAAATCTGGATGAGAATGAAATCATCCGGGTCTACGGAAAACATTGGGACATAGAGGTGTTCTTCAAGGTGTGCAAAAGCTACCTTAACCTCAGCAAAGAATGTAACTCCCTTTCCTATGATGCAATGACTGCACATACTGCAGTTGTTTTTACACGATATATGATGCTGTCACTAGAAAGTCGGGAATCCAACGATAATCGGTCTTTGGGCGAGCTCTTTCTATACTTTTCAGATAAAATGTCTGATATCACATGGATACAGGCTTTTCAAATGTTACTTCAAATGTTCCGGACAATGCTTTTAGATAACACCGAGCTTTCAG
>OGCQ01002130.1_pt1 | contig 21226 bp, 17 predicted proteins | sample 1570161 | NCBI WGS metagenome assembly OGCQ01 (sample SAMEA4384402, study PRJEB24528) | human gut metagenome
GCCGCATCATCCTGGTGGACCACAACGAGGCCACCCAGGCCGTGGAGGGCTTCGATCAGGCCGAGATCCTGGAGATCATCGACCACCACCGCATCGGCAGTCTGGAGACCAGCGGCCCGGTGTACTTCCGCAACCAGCCGGTGGGCTGCACCGCCACCATCGTCACCCAGATGTACGATGAAAACGGCGTGACCATCCCGCAAAAGACCGCCGGTCTGCTGCTGGCTGCCATCCTTTCGGATACGCTGGTGTTCCGCAGCCCCACCTGCACCCCTATCGACGTAAACGCCGCCAACCGTCTGGCAAAGATCGCGGGGGTAGATATCAACGAGTTTGCCAACGAAATGTTTGAAGCCGGCGAAAAGCTGGACGGCAAGACCGCCGAGGAAGTGTTCTTGCAGGACTTCAAGGTGTTTATGTGCGGCGATATCCGCTTTGGCGTGGCGCAGGGCAGCTACATGACCCGCAAGAACCTGACCGCCGCCGAGGCGCTGCTGAAGCCGTATCTGGAAGAGGCACGCAACAAGCAGAACGTGGAGGACATCTATATGCTGCTGACTGATGTGCCCAAGGAAGAGAGCGTGGTTATATGCGATGGACGCTACGCCGCCGGGGTGCTGACGGATGGCTTCGAGATCCAGCCCGGCGCTGATGGCAGCTGGACGCTGCCGGGCGTGGTGAGCCGCAAAAAGCAGTTCATCCCCGCCCTGATGACCGCTTATCAGGAGCTGTAAAGGGACACTGCCGTGTTTGATTTTCTTTCCAAAAAGGATCGCACCCCGCCCGCACTGCCACAAGGCACGGAGCGGCGGCGCTACATCATCACCGGACAGGTGCAGGGGGTAGGTTTCCGCTACCGGGCGCGGTACGCCGCGCAGACCCTTGACCTGACCGGCTGGGTGCAGAACGAGGACGACGGCAGCGTGACGCTGGAAGTGCAGGGCGACCCGGATAAATTCATCTCCCTGTTCGCCATGATTCAGAAAAGCGACTATATCCAGATCACCGGCATCCGCAGCAAGAATATCCCGCCCGACCCGTGGGAGCGCGGGTTCTCGGTGAAGGGGTATTAAAGAGTTGAATAGAAACAGAGCGCCTGACACCGCAGTGTCAGGCGCTCTGTTTTATCATATTATATTTTTACCCCAGCACCTTGAGGGGGGAGTTTTCCACCCACAGGGTACCGTCCAGCAGGCGGGTGACGGCAAGCCGTCCATTTGCCGTTACCCGGGCGGGGTCGAGGGCGTAAAAATCGCTCTCGGTCAGGTTTTCCGGGTCGGCGGTGGGGGAGATGCCCGCCACGCATACCCAGTGCCCGTAGGTGCTGCTTGTGGCAATGTGGGGGTAGTTCACCTCGCTCCAGCCGGAGGAAGTCAGGTGGTATTCATAAGTAGAGGTGCGGTTCGTGTGCCTTTTGACCCCGCTGACCGTGGTGTTTTTCAGGTGCACGATCACCGGATGCCCGGCGGAAAGCTCGCTGTACAGCTTTTTCAGGCACTCGGCGCGGGTGCCGGAGTACCCGGTGTAGCCCGCTGCCGACCACACCGCACCGTTCGACCACATCCCGCTGCCGGAGCACACCTTGCCGTCCAGAATGGTGCGGGCGTAGCGCAGCGCGTACAGGCTGCACTTGCCGGAGGTCTGGTTGCCGATGGAAAGGATGTGGCTGGTGTCGAAGCTGAGCAGCCGGATGCCGTTTTTCTCTTTCAGCGCAGCGGCGTGGGCATGGGGCAAAAAGGCGCACAGCAGCAAAACCAGCGCCAGAACTGCCGCCGCCAGCCGCTGTGCCGCGCGGGCGGGACAGTGTTGCATGGGTACTTCCTCCAAGTTCGTTTCAATTCGGACATGATTTTACCACTAAAACGTGGTGAAAATGTGTAAAAAGGCAAAATAATGGGGAAAATACCCTCTCAGTCAAAGCCTGACGGCTTTGCCAGCTCCCCCGAAAGGGGGAGCTTTATCGGCGCAAACCGGCAGATGCAAAAAGCTCCCCCCTTCGGGGGAGCTGGCGAGCGCAGCGAGACTGAGAGGGTTGGCTCCCTCCCAGAGGGAGCTGGCGCGGCGCAAGCCGCGTCTGAGGGAGTTCACGCCATCAACACAACATATATCCAAATTTAAGTAACCCCGCACCCGGCAAAACCGCGCCGCCGGGGCAGGGAAACGGAGATTCCGTAGACTGTCGACAGAATTGATTCCAGAATATACCAGAACTGCAACAAATCCCGCTTATTTTCATCCTTTTTAACGAAACTGTTTCGGGAAGTTTAGCGATATTCCCGATTGACAAAACCGTCACCTGTCGGATATAATCAGGGCAGAAAGGCAACGATGGTTGCGAAAGCCTTTCGGGAAAAAAGAAACATATCCACAAACAAGCTGATTGGAGGGATACCCTTATGAAGAACCTGAAAAAATTCGTAGCCCTGCTGCTGGCAGGTGTGATGGCTATGGTGATGCTCACCGCCTGTTCCGGCGGCGGCGCTGGTAGCAATCTGAAAGAGGATACAGATGCCGAGACTAAGGTTCTGGGCAAGTACAGCACCAGCACAACAAGCGTAGATAATAACAAAGTATTGAAAGATAAAGCAGAAAGATTCTTGGATGAGAAAATCCATGCCTCTGGCGGCATTCTGGGCTATAAGTTCGTTCTTGGCTGTGATGTAGAGGGTCGGAAAGAAGAGTATCTGACGGTTCTTGTGGCGGCGAACTTCTCCTATAATGACACATTGCTGGGTTACATTCTGAACGAAATCTCGAAGAAGGTTAATACCGATACGAATGTCAATATTAACCAGAATGGCGCTTTGACAGACATTGGCGTTGTTGTCAAAGGCGACAGCAAGCAGAGCTACATGGCAATTGCGTTCAAGATCAAGAACCCCAACCATGTTTAAATAAGTAAAGAATCATCAGTCCTTTCTTCCCCGGAGAGCGCCCCGCTCCCCGGGGCTTTTTTGTATCCAACAGGCTGGCGTATCTGCTCAAAAACAACTGGAAAATCTAGGCAGTCTGTACATTGACCGGGGGAGGGAGATGCTGTAAAATAAACATAAGCTATCCGGGCTTTTGGGGCGCGGATAAAGTCTGTAAATTTTTTATTTGGAGGAATCTAACATGAAAAAGATGAAACGTCTTGTGGCTGTTCTTCTGGCCGGTATCATGGCACTGGCAATGCTCACCGCTTGCGGCGGCACCACTGGCACCCCTGTGACCCGTGATGACGCACTGGAGAAGAGCGTTGCCGAGTGGGCTGTGGAGTGGGGCAAGAGCGCAAAGCTGGAGCTGACTGCGGACGCCGATCTGACTGCGATCAGCGCTAAGTGCTTGCCTGCTGCTGTCAAGGCGCATGATGCCATAACTGCAATGGATAAGGAAGCTTACGTAGCTGCACAAAAAGAGCTGTTGGCTGAACTTGAGTCCGCTGCAAACGGCAAAAAGATTGCACCTGTGGATATCCGCATCCCGAACACTATGGAGGTCAACAAGGAAAATCTGGTCGCTGTCGTCAAGGCCAACGCGGCCAGCCTTAACGAGCTCCTGAAGACTTTTGGCGTTACGAAACCGGCTAAGTTCGGCGTTACCGTTACCAAGCAGGATAAATACACCCTGATCCTCTTTATGGTCAGCGAATAAGCGCACCTTCTTAAAACTGCACCCCGCCCCGGAGAGCACCCGCCCTCCGGGGCTTTTTTTGTATCCAACAGGCTGGCGTATCTGCTCAAAAACAACTGGAAAATCTAGGCAGTCTGTACATTGACCGGGGAGGGGAGACGTTGTAAAATGAACATAAGCGATCCGGGCTTTTGGGGCGCGGATAAAGTCTGTAAATTTTTTATTTGGAGGAACCTAACATGAAAAAGATGAAACGTCTTGTGGCCGTTCTTCTGGCCGGTATCATGGCACTGGCAATGCTCACCGCTTGCGGCGGCGGTGCACCGAAGAGTGTGGAAGATCAGGTTGCAGATATCTATCAGTCTGCTATGAATGCGGTGTATGGAACGGAGCTTTCTAACGATAGTACACTGGCTGCAATGTCGAAGGTTGCTCTGAATAGCAATATGAATGATGCCGGCGTGATCACTGGCAGTGATATGGTCTTTAGCGAGCCTGACAGTGCAGGAAAAGTGATTGTGACGCTGATTTCGGATGAAGGAATGACTAGCGCTGAGGTTCAGAAGATGATTGATGACCCGGATACTGTGAAAGCTTATATAAATCTGATTAAGCTTGAAATGGAGAATAAGCTGGGAGCAAGCTACGATATCTATGTGGCTATGATGCGAGCTGCTATTGCCAGAATGGGTACTGGTGCCGTCAAGAAGGGCGACAACTATTATGTTGCCGTTACGATGCAGGTTCCGAAAGAAGTTGCTGATGGGATGCGCGGCTAAATCTAAATAAAATGAATTTTTGCCCCGGAGAGCACCCCGCTCCCCGGGGCTTTTTTGCGCCTTTTTGTGACAAACCCCGCCCGCTGTGGTACAATAAAAGGGTATCGAACTTACACAGAAAGGACGTTTCCATGCAGCTGTTTGAACTGGTCAGCCCACGGCTGTTCCGCCCGCTGGCGGGGCCCAACCGGGCGTTTTATGCAGAGCTTTTGCTGCTGCTCTGGGAAGAGTGCCGCCATACGGCAGATTACAGCATTTCCCGCGCCGAGGCCGTCTCCCGCGCCGAGGATTATTTTGCCGCGCTGGCAAAGCCGCTGGCGCTGGACGCCGACGGCGCGGGCGATGAGGACGAGCAGCCCACCCGCGACCCCCACACGCTGGCGGTGGGCTTTTTGCTGCGTCTGCGCCGCACCGGCTGGCTGGAGGAGCAGCCCGGCAGCTATGAGAGCGAGCCCACTCTTGCCTTTATGCCGGAGGTCACCCCGCTGCTGGATGCGCTGGAAGAGATATTGAACCCCCGGGTGGTCACCTATACCGGCAAGCTGTATAAGGCGTGGCAGCTGCTGGGCAGCATCGGGCAGGAAAAAAGCCCCTACGAGAACGTGCTGCGGGAGGTGGCGGCAGACCTTGAAACTTTGAACAAGTCCCTGCGCGCCCTCAACGCTTCCATCGGGCATTATATCGACCGCCTGACCCATAACCGCACCCCGCAGGAGGTGCTGGAACTGTTCGATCAGTACGAGGAAAAGGTGGTGGCGGCGGCGTACCATCGCTTTAAAACCAGCGATAACCTGTTCAATTACCGCGCTTATCTGGAAGAAGAACTGGACGACTGCGAGCAGAACCAGCTGCCCCGCTTAGCGCTGGATTACGCCCGGGTGGAGCGCTGCGCCCCCGGCGAAGCTGCGCCCCGGGTGCGTGCCCTCATCCAGCAGCAGCGGGACGCGCTGGAGGAGATGAGCACCCTGATGAAGGAGATCGACGCCAGCCACATCCGCTACCGCAAGCGTGCGGTGCAGCGGGCACAGTTTTTGCTGCTGAGCGACCGCTCGGCGCAGGGCAGCGTCACCGCCCTGCTGCGCCGCTATGCGGAGGACATCCGCAGCCCGGAGCAGCTGTTCGAGCCGGACGATGGCCCGGTGGCAGCGCGGCTGCACCTGTACCCGGCGGCAGTGTTCGGCGCAAAGCCGCTGTATCCCCCCGCCGCGCCCCGCACCGAAGCACCTCTTGCCCCGGTGCGCACCGAACCTCTGGACCCCGACCGGCTGCGGCAGGAGCAGCAGCTGCTGCTGGACTACGCCCGCCTTGCCGTCACCGAGGAAAACGTGGCGCTGCTGGCGCAGCAGGCATTGGCAGCCCGCGGGCAGGTGAACGCCTCCACCCTTGTGGAGGAATACCCGAACGACTTTACAGGCATCATCGGCCTGCACACCTATTCTCAGTCGCCGCACCGGGAGTATGATATCACCATGACCGGAAACTGGGTGGAGCGCGGCGGCTTCCGGTTTCAGGATTTTGTCCTGACCCGCCGCAAGGAGGTAAACACGGATGGCAACCATTGATCTGCTGGAAGAGACCGCAAACTATCTGCTCAACCACTGCTTTGTGCTGGGCTGCGTAGAGGAACAGCGGGCGAAATATCTGTATATTCAGGATCACCTCAACGAGGTGCGTGCGGTGTTCAAACCCTTGGGCTACGCGGTGCTTTTGTACCCCGCACCCATGCAGGCGGCGGCGCTGGTCAACGAGCACGAGGGCAGTCAGGCACGGCTGCTCAAGTACGAGAGCATTTTGCTGCTGGTGCTGCGGCTTTTGTACCTGCAAAAGCGGGAAAGCCTTGCCGCCAGCGCAGACGAGGTGCTGGTGACCGTGGAAGAGGTGCAGGCCGAATTGCAAAAGATGAACCTGCCCCGCAAGCTGGATCAGCAAACGCTGGAAAAGCTCATGCGCACCCTGCGCCGGTACAATCTGGCGCGTCCGGTGGGACGGCTCTCCGGGCTGGACAGCCGCATCGAGGTATTTCCCACGGTGCTGCTGGCGCTGCCGGATGCCGACCTTGCGGATGCCGCCGCCGAGAGCGCCCGCACCCGCACCGAGCTTGGTCTGTACGAGCGCCCGGAGGGCGCAGACATGGAAGCAGGGGAGGGTGAAGTATGATCGAACTCAAGCGCCTGAAACTGATCAACTGGCACAACTTTGAAAATACCACCTTCGACTGCGCCCGCCTGACCTATATGATCGGCGTGAACGCCGTGGGCAAGACCACCATTCTGGACGCCATCCGCTACTGCCTGACCACCAACCGCAACTTCAATGCGCTGGGCAATAAGAAAAGCGGCCGCACCCTGCAAGGCTCTGTCCACGCCAAGCAGCGCGGCGAAAACGCCTACCGCCGCCCGGGGCATACCGTGGCGTATATCGGGGCGGAGTTCTGGGACAGCGTAAAGCACACCAGCTTTGTCATCGCGGTGCGGGTGGAGTCCGAGGGCCCCATGCAGGAGCTGCACCCCGGCGACCAGACATGGTATATCTCGGAGGACGGCATCACGCTGGAACAGCTGCCCTTTATCGACCCGCGCACCGGTGCGCCCAGCGCCAAGGAGGACTTCAAGCCCGCCGAAGGGCGGCTTTCCTACACCCGCAGCCCCAGCGAAGCGCGGGACAGAATATGCCGCGCACTGGGCATCGGGCGCGCAGCCAGCCCGCTGGGCAAAAAGTTCAACGAGGTGTTCCAGATGGGCACCAGCATGGACGAGATCCCGAACTTCCGGGAGTTTCTGTACCAGTACATCCTGCCCCAGCCGGAACTGGACTTGGAAGCCTTGCAGGGTGACCGCTTAGAGCTGGAAAACCTGCACGCCGTTCTGGCGGAAGCCCAGACCCGCGCCGATGCGCTGGACGAGATCGTGCGCTATGGCCGCGAAGCCACCGAAAAACAGACCGAAGCTCTTGTGAACCGGGGTGCCGCCCTGCTGGCGCGGGCTGCTGCCGATGCCGGCGAAAAGGCCGTCTGGCAGGAGCGGGTGGAGGCCGGACGCCGCCAGCAGGAAACGCTGCGCACCCGCTACGCCGAAGCCAAGACCGCCGAAGCGGAAGCCCGCCGCGCCTACCTGACCGCCCACAGCGCCGCCGGTGCCAGCGGCGAGGGCCGCGCACTGGACGCCCTCAGCGAGGAGCTGGCGCACCGGCAGACCGCACTGGATGCCGCCGCCCGCCGCGCCGACACCGCCGAAAAAGCCGCCGAAAAGACCGGCAACCTGCTGGCGGTGCTGCGCCGCAGCGGCTTTGCCGCCGGGCAGAAGATGGCCGACCTGACCCCGGACACTCTGCCCGCCCTGACCGACTGGCTGATTGCACAGGAAAAGCCGCTGGAAGAAGCCTATTTTGCCGCCCGGCAGCACACCGCCGCTTTGCAGCGGCAGCAGACCGAGAAACGCGCCGAGCTGGATGCCGTATCCGGCGGCAAGTGGGTGTACCCCCACAGCGATGCCGCCACCCGGGTGCGGGACGCCGTGAATGCCGAGCTGAAAAGCCGTGGCATGGAGCCGGACGCCCGCATCTTCTGCGAGCTGCTGAACGTGGAGGACGAAAGCTGGCAGGACTGCGTGGAAGCCTGTCTGGGCGACCGCCGGTTCGATATCCTTGTGCCGCCCGCCCACTACGCCGCCGCAAAGAGCGCCTTTGTGGCGCTGAAAGAGAAGGTGGGCCCCATCAGCCTGCTGGACACCCCGGGTCTGCGCAAGGCCAACCGCCGCGCCGACACCGCCCCCGCCGACAGTCTAGCGGCACAGGTCACCAGCGAAAACCCGCTTGCCGCGCAGTACGCCGACACCATTCTGCGCCGCATCGTCTGCTGCGACACCCCCGACACGCTGGAAAACTATCCCGACAGCGCCACCCGGGACCTTCTGCGCCACCATCCCTTCCGGTTGGAGCGTCTGCGCACCCCGCAGCGCTATATCGGCTTGGAAGCCCGCCGCGCCCGTGCCGGGGCACTGGCAGGGGAGATGAACGCCCTTGCCGAGGAGGTGCGCGCTGCCGCACAGGCAGAGCAGAACCTGAAAGCCGCATACAGCCAGTACCAGACCCTTTTGCGCGGCACAACGCTGGAAGAACTTGCCGCTTTGTGGGACGCCCGCGCCGCCCTGACCGCCGCCCGCGCGGCGGTGGACGAGCAGGCGGCAAAGCTGGCTGAGTGCCGCGAGAATCCGCTTTTGCAGCAGCTGTATAAAGAGGAAGAGGTGCGCGAAGCCGCATGGGAAGCCGCCCGTACCGCTGTGGAGCAGACCGGCGGCGACCTGCGCGTGTGCGAAAAACAGATCTCCTCCTGCGAGGCGGAGCAGCAGAAGGCGGTGGACACCGCCGAAAAGAGCGCACAGGCCGCCGAGAGCTTTTTTGCCGCCCACCCGCTGGTGGAGCCGCTCTCCCGCAGCCGTCAGCAGGCGCTGACCGAGCCGGACAAGTCTCCCCGCGCCGCCGCGCAGGCTGCCGAAAAGGCACAGGCCAAGCTGGACGATGCCCTGACCGTCTACCTGAACAGCACGCTGGAACCGGCGCAGAGAGCCTATAACCAGCGCTATGTCTGCGATTACCCCTTGGGGCTTGCCGGGCTGGAACAGTACCGCGCCCAGCATGAGAGCCTTGTGCGCATCGATTTGGAGCGCTACGCCGCCCGGCTGGAGCAGGCGCAGCGGGACTGCAAGGACCGCTTCCGCAAGGATATCCTGTTCCGCATGAAGGACGATATCTTCAACGCCCGGCGGCAGTTCCGGGAGCTGAACAAGGTCATGGAGCAGCTGACCTACGGCGAGGAGGTCTACCGCTTTGAGCTGGAGCCCAGCCGCGACCCGCAGCTGGCGGCGTTCTATCAGGTCATCGTGGACAAGGGCAACCAGCAGATGACCGAGGGCGACTCTCTGGATAACCTTGCCGCCACTGCCGACCCCGCCTACGAGCGTCAGGTGGATGAGCTGATGGAAAAGATCATGGCAGACGTGGACGAGAACACCCGCGCCCGGCAGGAGGGACGCACCGCCGCCGGTGCCACCCTTTCGGACTATGTGGACTACCGCACCTATCTGGATTACGATATCAAGGTGACCAATCAGGTCACCGGGCAGCAGGCGTATCTGTCCCGCGTCAGCCGCGATTCCTCCGGCGGCGAGAATCAGGCACCCTTCTATGTGGCCATCTGCGCCAGCCTTCTGCAAATTTACCAGAAGAGCGAAAACAGCATCCGTCTGGTGCTGCTGGACGAGGCTTTCAGCAAAATGACCAGCGACCGCATCCGCCCCATGATGGAACTGTTCCGTCGCCTGCAATTGCAGGTGCTGCTCATCTCCACCGTGGAAAAGAGCACCGCCATCCAGCCCTACTGCGATATCACCTACTCCATCGTCCGCCACGGCGACGCCAACGCCATCGCGCCCTTTGTCCGCCTTGCGGAGAAATAAAAGAAAGGGTGTAGAATGGAAAAAACAAGACGAGTTGGAGTTCTGACAAAACGTGTGATCGAACTGCTGGAATTGGAGTTGCCGGAAGGAAAAGATATTCTTCTTGGCGATTCCAACATTGGGCACATGACAACACGCCATCCTGAGGACTTTGCGTTATATGGAGAGTACATCCCGGATATTTTAAGAGAACCGGATTATGTGGCGCAAAATAAAAAGGATAACTCCATTGAATATGTCCGAGAAGTAGAAATAGACCATGTGTTTGTCAAAGTTGCGGTACGGGTGTCTACAAAAGGACAACTTTTTGCAAGGTCGGTTTACAGATTAAATCCAAATCGTGTCCGCAGCTTTATCGACAAGGGAAATCTGAAAAAATATTGACGCGTTATCGCGTGTTGACATTTTGAATTCCTATGATATAATAATAGTGGATAGAGATGAGCAACGGAGGACGGAACAGGCAGCCGTCGCCCATTGTTAGGAGATGTGGGAATCGTCACCCCACCCTTGCTCAAAAAAGAGAACGCCCGCCGCATTCGCAGCGGGTGTTCTCTTTTTTCGTGTTTTACACTTTGCGGCAGAATGATGTAAAGCAGGGCTTGACATCAAAAATAAACTTTGCTATACTGTTTTTCGCTCATCGGAGGGCTGTTTCAACGTAATTGAAAGGCCGGATAAGATGTCATCGTTCGTGTTTCCCGGAGGCTGTGGGCACCGTAGTGCCGCAGCAGAAGAGGGAACGCACCGGAGCGGTGGTTCTTATCCGGCCTTTTTGTATGTGCAGAGTTCAAAAAAGGAGGAGTTATGCCAAAGAAAGCCATCCAATTGTCCGACCACTTTACCTATTCCCGCCTGCTGCGGTTCGTGCTGCCCTGCATCGGCACCATGCTGTTCACCTCCATCTACGGCATCGTGGACGGCCTGTGTGTTTCCAACTTTGTGGGCAAAACGGCCTTTGCGGCGGTCAACCTCATCATGCCGCTGCCGCAGCTGCTGGGCACTGTCGGTTTTATGCTGGGCACCGGCGGCAGCGCCATCGTTGGCATCACGCTGGGCGAGGGCGACCCCAAAAAAGCCGACCGCTATTTTACCATGTTTCTGCTGGCAGCGCTCATCTCGGTCAGTGTGCTGGCCGTGCTGGGCTTTGTGTTCCTGCGGCCGGTCGCCGTGTTGCTGGGCGCAAAGGGAGAGCTGCTGGACTACGCCGTGCGCTACGGGCGCATCCTGATGCTGGCGCTGCCGCCCTTTGCGCTGCAAAATATGTTCCAAAGCTTTTTCGTCACCGCCGAAAAGCCGCTTCTGGGCTTCTGGTTCACCGTTGGTGCAGGCTGCACCAACATGGTGCTGGATGTTGTGATGGTGGGTATGCTGCACTGGGGCGTGGAGGGCGCTGCCCTTGCCACCCTCATCAGCCAATTGGTGGGCGGCGTGCTGCCGGTGTTCTACTTTATCGACCACGGCAATACCAGCCGCCTGCACCTGTGCAGAACACAGTTTTACGGCCGCGTGCTGTGGGATGCCTGCATCAACGGCTCTTCTGAGTTGATGACAAACCTTTCCATGTCGCTGGTCAATATCCTGTATAACTTCCAGCTGCTGCGGCTTGCCGGAGAAAACGGCGTGGCAGCTTACGGCGTTATCATGTACGCTGCCTTCCTGTTTGTGGCGGTGTTCGTGGGCTATGCCGTGGGCAGCGCACCCATCGTCAGCTTCCATTACGGCGCGCGCAACCACGCCGAGGTGCATAACCTCTACCAGAAGAGCCTGCGCCTCATCGCCGTGGTGGCTGTGACCATGACCGCCGTATCCATGGTGCTCATTCCCTATGTGGCACGCATCTTTGTGGGCTACGATGCCCAGCTGCTGGCACTGACCAGCCGCGCGTTCCGACTGTATGCGCTGAGCTTCCTCATCATGGGCTTCAACGTGTATGCGTCCTCCTTCTTCACCGCGCTGGGGGACGGCGTGACAAGCGCTCTCATCTCTTTTCTGCGCACCCTGCTGTTCCAGCTTGCCGCGCTGCTCCTGCTGCCCGCCCTGTGGGGCATTGACGGCGTGTGGCTGGCTGTCACCGCCGCCGAGCTTGCCGCGCTGGCGGTGACCGTGTATATGTTTGTGACAAAAGACCAGAAATTCCATTACCGTCATGGTTGACGCGCCATAACAAGAAAGCCGCCGGGACCCCGGCGGCTTTCTTGGTTATTCAAAGGTATATTCCACCAGCTGGCAGTTTTTGATGCCCGCAGCGGCGTATTCCTCGTTGGTCATATCGTAAAAATAGGAGTGCACCACCCGGGCAATGCCGTTGTGCGCTACCAGCAGATAGGTCTTGCCGGTGTCCGCCTTCAATTCGTCCAGCAGGTTGTAGATGCGCTGTGCCAGCTGCATCATGCTTTCGCCGCCGTCATAGCGGTCGGCAAAGTGGGTCTTGGAGATGCGGAACTCCGCACCGTCCCGGGGCGTGCCCTCGTATTTGCCAAAGCACTGCTCCCGCAGGCGGGGCTCGCAACGGGCGGGCAGACCGGTAGCGGCGGCAATGGCTTTTGCGGTGTCGGTGGCGCGGGAGAGGGGAGAGTACAAGATCTCGTCAATGTGCAGGCCGCTGTCCCGGACAAGTTCGCCCAGCTGCCGCGCCTGCTGCTGCCCGCGGGCGGTCAGCGGGCTGTCGGTCATGCCGCAGATCTTATTTTCCACGTTCCATACCGTCTCGCCGTGGCGGGTGAAATAGATATTGTGCATAAAAATACTCCTTACAGCTTGTGCAGGGTGCCGTCCGGCAGCAGACAAACGGTGTCTCCTTCGTCGACGCCAAGAAATGTCAGCTCCCTGTCCGGGTAGGGCAGAATGCGGGCAGCCCCGGCGGCATCGGTCAGGGTCACATCACACAGCACCGGCTGCCCGGCGGGCAGCTCCTCGCAGCCGTACAGCTGCTCGTCAATGCGCAGCACGCGGTATTCCGGCATGGTACAGCCCCTCCTTTGTGTTTTTCCTTATTATATAGCACCCGGGGGCTTTGGTGCAAGGGGGAACGATTTGAAATGGCCGCCGCGTGCGCTTTGGCCATGTTCAGCGGAAAAATTATTTTTAATTCGTAATTCTGGAAAATCTGCGGATTTTCCAGAATTGCCTTTTCACGGGAGGGGTCGTAACGGTAAGCAGCTGCCGTTCATCTTTACGACCCCTCTGGTGAAAAAGTGTTCCAGAAACGCCCGCAGGCGTTTCTGGAACACAAATATAAAAATCAAATTCCGCTGATTATGCGCAGAGCGAAGCGGAGCGCATTCTAAATCGTCAAATCGTCCCGCTGCCCGGCGGCTGAGGGCAAAAAACTCCCCCGCTTGACAGCGGCGCGGAGAAATTGTTACAATACGGTTATGACTGCAAACCATGCGGAGGGGTTCATGAATATTACGGAACTGCGGTATCTGGTAGCCATCATGAAATGGGGGTCGGTGTCGGCGGCGGCAAAGCAGCTGTACGCGGCGCAGCCCAATGTGAGCAAGGCGCTGAAGAATCTGGAAGAGGAATACGGGGTGCGCATTTTCGAGCGCTCCTCCACGGGCATGATCCCCACCGAGCAGGGCAAGCGGTTCATCGCGCAGGCGCAGCGGGTGCTGCAGCAGGTGGACGAGCTGAAGCAGGAGGCGCACCAGCAGCGCAGCTGCGCCGAGCTGCGGGTGGTGCTGACCCATGCCACCTACGCCTCCTATGCGGCGGTGGACTTTTTGCAGCAGGCAGCCCGCAGCGAGCAGCTGCGGGCACATATCCGGGAGAGCGGCGCCATTGAAGCCTTGGACTTTGTGCTGCGGCAGGGCTACCACATGGCGCTGCTGCGCTACGCCGCCGAGGACGAGGACTACTACCTGCGCTACTGCCAGCGCCACGGTCTGCGGCAGGAGCCTATCATGGAGTTTTCCTACCTGCTGCTCACCAGTCAGGACAGCCCGCTGGCGCGGCGTCAGGTGCAGAACCTTGACGAGCTGAACGATTACATCGAGGTGCTGCACGGCGACACCCATCTGCCCGGGGACGAGAGCACCGCTTCCCGCTGGGAGGTGAACCCCAACCGCCGCATCCATGTGTACGAGCGGTGCAGCCAGTTCTCCATTTTGCAGAATCTGCCCACGGCCTATATGTGGTCGTCCCCCATGCCGCAGCGCGCGCTGGAGCAGTATCATCTGGCGTTGCACAGCTGCCCGGCGCAAAAGCAGCAGATGCGGGACGTGCTGGTGTACCCGGAGCGGGAGCCTTTGCAGCCAGAGGAGCAACTGTTTGTGCAACTGCTGCACAAGCAGGCAGATGCCACCATCAAGGACAGCGGGTGGAAGAAGATTTGAAATGCGCGCCGCGTCTTCCGGGTTGCGGCACCCAGCATCCGCATCGTGCCTTGGGCGGCACGCGCGTCTTGCTGGCCGCTGCCCCAACAACTCCTCCCTGTTTCCGCCACTGGCGGCGGTCGTCGTTGTTGCAGCGGAAGAATTATTTATAATTAGAGCAAAGTCGGGCAGCCTGCGGGCTGCCCGACAGTGCATTTTCACGGGTGGGATTTGGAACGAACTCCCTCAGTCAAAGCCTGACGGCTTTGCCAGCTCCCTCTAAGAGGGAGCCTCTGGCGCGCCCGGAAACTCTCTCATTGCACCTAAAACTTTAACGACAGGTCTAACGGCGTGCGCCCTCTCCGTCTGCTCACTGCGTTCGCATCCACACTCCCCCTTTTGTCGCTGCGCGACATCTTCCCCCGGAGCGGGGGAAGTCTTTCCTCAAAGGGAGAGGCAAGAGCACTAGCGGAAGCTTTCTCATTGCTCCTAAAGCTTTAGCAACAAGCCTTACGGCTTGGCTCTCCCTTTGGGAGAGCTGGCGCGGGAGCGCCTGAGAGGGCGGATTTCCCTTCTTTTCGTCCCAAATTCCACGTTTTGGGGAGAAAATCGCAAATGATTAAGCAAAATGCACAAAAAGGCGGCGCAAAGTTTGGCGGGGGCGGGCTTGACCGTTTCCGGGAGAAAGTTTTTGAGAAACAGAACGACGAATTAAAACGTGTTATCGCCACAAAATAAAAGTTTGCATAAACAAATAAAATAAGCGGCTATATACTTTTTGATATGGGAACTATACCTAAAAAATATTAACACAATTATGAAAAAGGTGTTAACATGAAGCCAGAGATCGGTCATAGCCGCAGTATGGCATAAGCTGTCGGCGGCTGAAATCAAAAAGGAGGTTTCTGGTATGATTAGTTTCTTACTGTGTCTGGCGCTTCTGATCGTAGGCTACTTTGTCTATGGTAAGATCGTGGACAACACGTTCGGACCGGACGACCGCGAAACTCCTGCTGTGCGCATCAACGATGGCGTTGACTACGTTGTGATGCCCCAGTGGAAGCTGTTCCTCGTCCAGCTGCTGAACATTGCAGGTCTGGGCCCCATCTTTGGTGCACTGCAGGGTGCTCTGTGGGGTCCCGTGGTGTTCCTGTGGATCACCTTCGGCACCATCTTTGCCGGCGGCGTACATGACTACTTCTCCGGCATGATGAGCGAGCGCAATGAGGGCGCTTCCATCGCCGAGGTCACCGGTCGCTATCTGGGCCCTGTGATGCAGAACATCATGCGTGTGTTCTCTGTGGTGCTGCTGATCATGGTCGGTACCGTGTTCGCAGTCGGCCCCGCAGGTCTGATCGTTACCCTGTGCAAGAACGGCGGTATGTCCGGTCTGATGACCACCACTCTGTTCTGGCTGATCATCATTCTGGTGTACTACTTCATCGCAACCTTTATCTCCATTGATGCCATCATCGGTAAGATCTACCCCCTGTTCGGCATCTGCCTGATCATCATGGCCGTGGGCGTTATCTTTGGTATCTTTACCAACCCCGCCTACACCATCCCCGAGATCTGGGCAAACTTCAGCAATATGCACCCGTCCAACACTCCTATCTGGAGCTTCATGTTCATCACCGTTGCCTGCGGTGCTATCTCCGGCTTCCACTCCACCCAGTCGCCTCTGATGGCTCGCTGCATGAAGAGTGAGAAGCAGGGTCACTTCGTATTCTACGGTGCAATGGTCAGCGAGGGCATCATCGCTCTGATCTGGGCTGCTGCTGGCTGTGCACTGTACACCATTACCGACGGAAAGATGGTCGGTCTGGCCGAGGCTCTGGCTGCCGGTCAGTCTGCCGCTATCTACGACGTCTGCCTCAAGACCATGGGTAAGGTTGGCGTGGCACTGGCTATGATCGGTGTCGTTATCTGCCCCATCACCTCTGGTGATACCGCCTTCCGTTCCGCTCGTCTGACCCTGGCCGACTGGCTCAAGATCGATCAGGACAGCTACGCAAACCGCCTGAAGCTCTGCATCCCCGTGCTGGGCGTTGGTGCTTTCCTTGGCATCGGCAACGCACTGGGCTTCATCAACTACACCGTCATCTGGCGTTACTTCAGCTGGACCAACCAGACGCTGGCTATGATCGTCCTGTGGGCTGCTTCCATGTACCTGTTCAAGGAGAAGAAGAACTTCTGGATCACCGCCGTGCCTGCAACCTTCATGAGCGCTGTGTCCTGCACCTACTTCGTGCTGGCTCCCGAGTGCCTGGGCAAGATGATCAACACCTATGCGGACGGCAAGCTGGTGGCTTACAACACCGCTGTTGCTTACCCCATCGGCATCGTCTTTGCCATCGCAATGCTGGCTCTGTTCCTCCATGCTACCAAGAAGAGCTCTACTTCCAAGGCATAAGGAACTGACGGCTCTATATTTCCGTAAGTAACCTGCGCCCGCCGCTGCCTGACCGTACAGCGGCGGGCGCTGTTTTTTGAAAAAATCAGGGCTTGCAATTGCCCCCGTCCCGTGGGAAAATAGGGGCGTAGAATTTAAAGCAAAGAAGGGAACTACCCATGATTTTCAAACCCGCACAGCTGGGCATGGCAAAGCTTGACCCGCAGGAGCTGGAAGCAGACAAAAAAGCCTGCCGGAAGATCGGCCCCTGCGGCGTAGGCAAAAAGGCGCTGTACCTGAACAGCTTTTACATCGACCGCCGTTATTATCTGCCCTACGGCAGCATCACCCGGGTGTTCAAGCGGGTGGCTATGAGCTCCGGCGGCTTTTCCGGCAAGGGCGTGTTTGCCTCCATGGCCTATCTGGTGGTGGAGTACGACGGCGGCAAGCAGAAACAGTGCAACTTCAAGGACGAGCGGGACGTGGACACCCTGCTGGAAGTGCTTGCCAAGGAGCAGCCGCAGCTGCATCTGCTGAGCGCCGCCGGAGAGCAGGCACTGCAGAAAAAGGCCGCCGAAAAGGCCGCCCGCAAGCTGCCGGAGCTTTCCGAGGACGCGCAGCACAGCCTTACCGTGCTGCGCCGGGCAAAGGAGTATCTGGACGCAAAGCCGGAACTTTCCGCCGAGCTGAGCGCTGCCCAGCGCCGCAAGCGTGCGCAGTTGCAAAGCAAGCCGGTGTACCGGTATGTGGCGCTGGCGATCTTTGTGCTGGGTATTGCGGCTGCGGCCTACGGCCTGTATTCTGTGTTCAGCCATACCGGCAGCTACGGCGTGTATTTTGCGCTGTTCGGCTTTGCCGCCATCTTCCTGTTTTCCAGCTACAATATGCTGCCCACCGCCCACAATAACAACAACGCCATCATGAAGCGTGCAGAAAAGGCCGAGGCAGCCATGGCAGAGTATGTGAAGCACTACCCCCACGGGGCGTTCCCGGTGGAAAGCTGGTACGCCCACCCCATCGTGCTCAAGCAGATGATGGACGCCGTGGAGGAGGGCCGTGCCGTCACCGTGCCCGAGGCACTGGAAGCGGTCAAGGCGCGCCTGAAGAGCCTGAACGCGGACGTGCAGGTGGAGCAGGAGGAATACGACGAGGTGGTGGTCATCAAGGCCCTGTTCCTCAACCACGATTATCAGTAAAACCTTGTGATAACACAAAGCCGGACGGCCCGCGGGCCGTCCGGCTTTTGCTTTTACAGGGCAGGAGCTGCTGTTCAGAACAGGCGGCGAAGCCCTATGACACAAGGGGACTTTTGAACAGTAGCTCATTATTACCACTTTTGAATATTGGATAGTATTTAAAAGCATCGTGCTTTCGTTATATTTGCAACTGCTCCCTACTGTTCAAAACTTCTGGCTACTTTTGAACAGTAGGGAAAAAAGCGCAGTGTTCTGCGTGTTTTGGCGCAGAAAAAGTAACTATTCAAAACTCTATGGGTCATAGGGGACTTTTGAACAGTAGCGGCTGTGCCTTAAATCGCGGCGGCAAGGCACACGCGGCGCACATTCCAAATCGTCCTCTTACGCCGCCGCGGGCTTGCGGAAGATGGCCATTGCACGCTTGTAGCAGCTGGCAAAATAGGCGATCTCTGCCAGCGCGGTCAGCGTCCAGCTGCACGGGTACAGCAGGTACAGTGCCGGGATGGTATGGAAGTGGGCAAAGATGGTGTACACCCAGATCACCCGGAACACGCAGGAGCCCAGCACCACGATGATGGTGGGCACCACCGTCTTGCCCAGCCCGCGGGAGGCGGCGATGGTGCAGTCCATAAAGGCGGAGACGCAGTAGGCAAAGGCCATCACAGCCACCCGCTTCATGCCGGCGTCAATGACCGCCGCTTCGGTGGTGAACAGCGCAAGGAAGGCCGGCCCGCAGAAGAACAGCGCCGCGCCCAGCACAAGCCCCACGCCGAAGGAGTAGCCCAGACTGATGAAGTAGCTCTTCTTCACCCGGTCAGGCCGTCCCGCGCCGTAGTTCTGGCTCATAAAGCTGGCGCAGGCCATGTAGAAGGCCGCCATGCAATCATAAATCAGGCCGTCCGCGTTGGCGGCGGCGCTGTTGCCCTTGACCATCAAAGAGTCAAAGGAGTTGACGCCCGCCTGAATGAACAGGTTGGCAATGGCAAAAATAGCATTCTGCAATCCGGCGGGCACGCCCAGCGCAAGGATGCTCTTGGCCTGCACCGGGTCCAGCTGTAATTTATGTACGTCCAGCGCGTAGCAGTCCTGCACCCGGGTCAGCGCCCGTAGGATCAGAAACGCGGAAACGCACTGGCTGATGGCACTGGCCAGCGCCACGCCCACAACGCTCAGATCGCACACGATGACAAAGAACAGGTTCAGCGCAATGTTCAGGGCACCGGCAATGGACAGATACATCAGCGGCTTTTTGGTGTCGCCGATGGAGCTGAACACCGCGTTGCCGAAGTTGTACAGCGCCAGCGCTGGCATACCCAGAAAATACACCCGCAGATACAAAATCGCGCCGGGCAGCAGATCCTCTTTGGTGTTCAGCAGCCGCAGCATGGCAGGGGAACCCAGCAGACCGATGAGCAGCAGCGCCACACCGGCAACGGCACTGATGATGGCCGCCGAGTGGACGGTCTTTTCCACGTCCTTGGGATGGCGCGCGCCGTAAAAACGCGCCACCAGCACGTTGATGCCGTTGCTCAGGCCGATGAGAAAGCCGGTGAACAGGGTCACCAGCGTGCTGGTGGAGCCCACAGCGCCCAGCGCCGTGGAACCGGCAAAGCGCCCCACCACCGCCACGTCCGACATATTGAACAGTACCTGCAGCAGGTTGGAAAGCGCCAGCGGCAGACTGACCAGAAAGATCTGCTTGGCCAGAGGGCCTTCCGTCAGCGTATTCGTTTGAGAAGCCATACTCTTTTTTCCCTTTATCCTATACATCCTAAACCGTGCCCGCGCACACCGGGGCACAGCCTCTATTATAAGGCACTGTGCCGCTTTTGCAAGATGGATTCGATAAAATAAATAAAAAGGACTGCTGCACAAAACCTGTGCAGCAGTCCTTGGTGCGACCGGGAGGATTCGAACCTCTGGCCTTCCGGGTCGGAGCCGAACGCTCTATCCAGCTGAGCTACGATCGCAAATGCCGTATCCCTTTGGTGGGTACAACACAGTATAACACATCAGGATGCAAAATGCAAACGAAAATCGTCAACCCTTCCGGTTTCGCAGCCAGATGCGGTGCAGGCCGTCGGTGATCAGGGTCTCGCGGTAGTGGATGGGGGTGCGGCAGGCCTCCCGGATGGAGCGGGGAAGATCGCCGGTAGCGTAAAAGGCGGTCTGTGTGCCCAATTCGGCGCAGAAGCGTTCGGCCAGACCGTCCAGCAGGCTGGCCGTGCCCAGCACAAAGCCATTTTGCAAACAGGCCGAGGTGCTTTTGCCCAGCACCGAGTCCGGGGCGCGGGTGGCAGGGTCGATCTGGGGCAGCTGGGCGGTCTTTTGCACCAACGCATTCATGGAAAGCTGCGGCCCGGGCAGGATCACGCCGCCCACAAGCTCCTGCTTGGCGTTCACCGCCATCAAGGAGATGGCGGTGTCTGCCGAGATGACCACCAGCGGCCCGGAGCACTCTGCCAGCGCCGCCACCGCGCCGCACAGCAGCTCTGCGCCCAGCTGCGCGGGGTTGTCCAGCCGCAGCTTGATGCCGCTTTTCAGCCCCGGCCCCACGGTCAGGATGCGTGCCTTGCATAAAAGCTGTAAAGCCGCCAGCACCCGCCCGCTGAGCATGGGCACCACGCTGCCCAGAATGCCGCCCTCGATCTGTGCCGGGGATGCTCCGTACAGCTGTAACAGGTTCACCAGCCGGATGGCGTATTCCTCCACCGTGGCAGCAGGGTCGGAATGCAGCCGCCCGCAGAAGATAAGAGTATCTTGTTCGTAGCCGCCCACAGTGATGTGGGTGTTGCCGATATTGACGGTGAGGATCATGGGTCAGGGCTCCTTTCGCAGCGCTCTATAATGTATATAATATATAATAGCGCACCCGCCGCCGATACGCAAGGCTTTTGCTGGGAGGTGTGGAGAGGCTGAACCCTCTCAGGCGCTGCGCGCCAGCTCCCCCGAAAGGGGGAGCTTTTACGCATCTTCCGGTCAGCGCCAATAAAGCTCCCCCTTCGGGGGAGCTGGCATCGCGCAGCGATGACTGAGAGGGTTCACCATCCCTCAAAACCCCTCCGCAAAGAATTTGGAAAAAACTTGTCAAAAAGTGTTGACAACTGTCCCGGGGTGTGGTATTATACTTGAGCGCCAAGCGCTGAGACAAAAGAATGACTTCTGAAGCCTCAGCAGGAAGCCCTTGAAAAGAACCAATAGACGCTGAAAAGTTCCGGCTGATACCGAGAAACCCAAAGCGCTCCAAGTTCGGAAAACTTCAAAAGCTTCTCAAAAAAGTGCTTGACAAAAAACCGCTTCTGTGGTAAAATAATCAAGTCGTCAGCCGCTAAGGCTGAGGCGCACAGGACCTTGAAAATTGAACAATATCGAAAGAACTTGTAACGGAACCTATATTCGTGTTGGAAAAACACGGTAAACAATTCCAAACAAAAGTAATTCACACAGGACGCAAGCGATTGCGTGCTGAGCGAAA